>WLWH01000460.1_pt1 | contig 33031 bp, 54 predicted proteins | sample 6712741 | NCBI WGS metagenome assembly WLWH01 (sample SAMN12718694, study PRJNA515312) | sponge metagenome | isolation source: marine sponge | host: Mycale hentscheli | place: New Zealand: South Island, Marlborough, Capsize Point | collected 2003-05-01
TTGGCTTTTGTTCCATGCGAAACTCCTTGTAATAGAATTTTCACTATTTGGTAGTGAATATGTTATGTGTTAATTATAAATGATTTAAATATGTGAATCAACAAAAAAAAGGCTACGCTGAAGAAAGTAAAGCGTAGCCCTATAACATATTCAATATAATTATACCGCACCAATTAAATTAAAAGCAATAACCAAGGCTATGCAGGATGAACAAGCCACATAGCCTTGCAATCGCATATATTATATCACATGTCGTTTAGGAATGTCGCGGGGCTAAGAAGGTAATAGGGCCCCGCATACAATCAAATCCATATATATTATATCATTTAGTTTTTTGTGGGGCCACTTTCCCGTCAATGGCCCCGAGGTGTGTACTTTTTAATAAAAATTAAAAAGATTTAACTATCAGTATAATTTTAACAACTAAAATTCTTAAATGCTATTGTTATTTAGTCTTTTTTTAATTATTTGTAGACGGCAATAATCTGTGTCGAGCTTGGTACAATGATTGTTGTTCTCAATGTAATTAATTATAGAGTCTAATTTATTAAGTAAGTCGCTTACAGTTTCACCTTTAAGTTTTAGCTTTAAATAATAATTACTTGGAATTGTTGGCATTAGGAACAAAATCCACTTTATTGATTATGAAATTATTGGTATACACTGTAACGCCTTGCTTATCATATTTATGATTCTGCACCGACGCTTGTATGCATATAGGCATATCTTTTTTAAAGTACTCTTGTATAAACGTTGCTGTTTTGCCCCATGCTGTCATATCGAAAAAATCACTTATGCGACGACCTTGTTCGTCTTTTCGGTTACTGGCAACTCGAACTGTTAATCGTACCATGCCATCCCCTTTTTCTGTCATTCTGTATTCCAAGTCTTTTGATATTATTCCGATTAATGTGAAGTTTTGCATTCTATTTATTCTCCTTATTTAATATTTAAATTTTGCTTTTCAACTAGTCGGCAACCTGTTATTTCTAACCCATTTTTCAAGGCTGTTTTTATAGCTGTTTTGTTTGGGGTTATTGATGTTTTGGTGATGACGTAGTTTTCTGACAGCTGATTAATAGCATCGTCGTTGACTTCGACAATGGTTGATTTTCTCGTTTTAAAATTAATCAGATTTGATTTAAATTCGCCGTATAGATTAATTAAGCCAATAATTGAACGTGATAGCAATTCTATTTTAGTTTTGTTGCGTTTTTTTAGTGACTGTAAACGTTTAATTTCTTCATCAATTTGGTTGTTTTCGTGTTCAAGATTATTGATAATATAGTAATAATTTGTGGCGGTGTCATCTCTAGTTTCAGCATTAATCTGTAGTAAATGGTCTGCTTGTTCTGATACCACGCCATCATCATCAATGATATCGTTTAAAATTGTTTCGTATTCTTTTTTAATCATCCAAAGTGACATTATTTATTCTCCTTTATTGTAAAATCGCCTACAACTGCAATAAACTTATCTTCAAACTTTAAGTAGACTTTTGTTGTGCTATTCCAGCCACCAACATACACACCATTATTATATCTAGATATCGTATAGCTTTTTTCTGATTCCTCAGTCATATGAGTGTTTAGACTTCCACAGCCATTAAGTAATAGTCCAATTGCAAATATACAAATTATTTTTCTTAAATTTCTATAGGTTGCCTTTAGGCGGCTTATGCTGGGCAGGTAGCCGTTAATGGTAAGTTTGTTTATTTCGTCTATGTACGTTCCCTTATACATCGATGCCTTTTTGATGATCTCTTTTTTTTCTGTTGCTGTCATCTCAGTGCATAGATCATGAATTAAATCCATCGCAATAGTTCGTGCATTTATTTGCTCTTGTGTCATTTAAAATTCCTATTGACTAATTGATTAGAGTACCAATTGTACTGCCTCTCGCTTGTAATTCCGTTATTCCATGAATCGCTAATTTTAGCTAATACAGACTCATCATTATTCGCTTGCTCTAATAGCTTTTTTTCCCATTCGTTTTTTTCTCTTGGTTTCTGTTGTTGAGGCTTTGGGCTCTGAGGCTCATATAGATGATTTTCTAAAGTGGAAGTAATCCCATCGGGAACTTTCCAGTGTATATATTTGCCATCCTTTGTTTTGGCTTTTTTGTATCCTTTTTGTTTATTAATTGAGCATTCGGCAAAGGTTGTGTCTAATTCGTATAGATATCGGCCAATGCCATAACCTGAACTGGCAACACGCTTGAATGCCCCAGATATGCCACCTTTGAACGATTCGATATCTGTTTCTGGACTTCCATTCTCTTTTGCAATCCATTCTTTTTTCATGTTGCAGTACACACTTAATCGGCAAATAACACCATTTTGCTCAAAGCGATATTCGTCCTTCCAATTCATTGGGCCGAAGACATCATCTAATCTATTTTGAATTGCCCTTGCTTGAACATAGCATAGGATCATAGCCCACGGTTCATCATTTTTAATGCCAACCGACTGGGGCTTCCACTCTAGCTCAGAATCATCAAATGGCTTCTTAAGTTCCTTGAAATTATCCATTATAGCTTACCCTCCCTCTTAGCCGCATTCTGGAGTTTTGATATTTCTTGAATCCCTTTGCAGATGTACCAAGCCTCTGTAGAGTCATACACTTTTTTGTCTGGGAAAAAACACCCTGTATCATCTACCATACCAATGGCATAAGATGGGTCGTCATCCACAGTGGCCATGATTCTATAATAATAATCATCTAAACACTCGATATGCATCATCAGAAAGGCACCTCATTGCTTAATGGCAAAGACTTAATAATCGATTGCCTTAGGTCTATGCTGGCTACGGTCTCTTTGCCTTGGTGAAATATGTATACGCTGCCGTAACCATTACACTCCACAAAGCTGTCATCATTAAGCTCTATATCCAACGCATTTAATAACTGTTTAAACATTTGCTACCTCGCATTCCATAATTGCATCCCACTCACAACCTTCTAATTCTACTGGCTCGCAATCTGCACCTCTACACACCTGGCACGCTTCCTCGTAATATGTTGGATTTGTAAATCTATCCATTTTGCTACCTCCTTAAGATATTATTATAATAATATAATGTATTGCCGTTGTCAATACTATTTATAATTCTTTTTTATAAATTCGCGTATTGCCGTGTTAATAATCCAAGACTTTGTAGTCCATGGTTCTTTCTCTGTAATCTGCACTAGTTTTTTTGTTAAATCATGGTCCATCTTGAATGTGACCGGTACTTTATTTTCTTTTTTCATCTTTATTTCTCCTGTCAATTATTTTTGTGTTGTCATAGGTAGAAGTCCAAGTATCCGCTAAATCGTCATAGTCCCAAGCCGTATAGACCGAAACCGTTGAATCGTCATAGTTATAAACCGTTGAATTATCCCCAGCACAAACCGTTGAGTTGTCACGTGCATAAACCGTTGAGTTGTCACTTGCATCAACCGTTGAGTTGTCGAAGGCATAAATAGTTGAATCTTGATATGCCCTACACCTTGTTTTCCCAAAAACATAAAACTTGCCTGTATTGAGAATTGCATATCCATATTTACCAACCTCATAATCAGTTACCGGCCTTGTTTTTTCTATGTCGTAGTAGATTTCGTGTTTAGTTTTCATTTATTTAAACCTCTAGCTCTTGAGAATCTATCAACGCCAGAATCATAATCTTTGTTGACTTGTGTATCGTCGATCTGCAAGCCATTTTGTTTGCTGTACTTATGCGGAACTCCCATGGCATTTATAATTACATTATCAATATCGAGCTTATACGCCTTAGCGTCACAATATAGCGTCCATGAATTCTTATATATCTTGTACTGCTTCTTAGAATTACCAAATGCGGCTATGCCATTAATTGTTATGTACTCCCCTTTGTCTTTCTTAACGTTCCGCCAAAAACGATGCAAAAGTAGTGCATTTAGAATTACGCCTAGTATTATTCCTGCTATAGTTTTCATTGAATTAAATCCTTTATATACTGAATGATGTATAGTTTTGGGGCTACAAGCACATGGATTAAAATAAGAAGACTAGCAGTAAACCAGATTACCAATAGCAATGACACCACTACAGTGGCAGCAATAGCCAGAGGGTCTCGATCTTTTTTTATAAGTAATATTGTCGCCCCACCAAATAATAATAAAAGCACAAGTGTAATGATTGAAAAAAGACTATATTGAATGATCCCCCATCTAACAATCTCATCAAAAATAGCCGGTAGCTCAGCACTAGCGGTATTAATAGCCGTATTTAATCCCTCCAATATTTGATTTAAATTTTCGTTTAATAATTCTTTATTCATTTATTCTTCTCCTATTTTAATATTTAATGAATCAATTATAGTTTTAATTTGTGATCTACTAATTGTAGCCCCATACAAATCAGCCCCAGACAAGTTAGCCTCAGACAAGTTAGCCCCAGACAAATCAGCCCCATACAAGTTAGCCCCACGCAAATCAGCCCCAGACAAGTTAGCCCCATACAAGTTAGCCCCAGACAAATCAGCCCCATACAAGTTAGCCTCACGCAAGTCAGCCTTAGACAAGTTAGCCTCAGACAAGTTAGCCCCAGACAAGTTAGCCTCAGACAAGTTAGCCTCACGCAAGTTTATATATTCATAATTTGTTTTGTATCGATATTCATTAAACTCCGAAACATTAGTTTTAAGTAATTGTATTAATTCTTTTTTTGTTTTCATTTGTATACCTCCTGTTGATATTTTTATTATAACATAACGTATTGCCAACAGCAATACTAATATAAACAAAATTATAATGTTTGCTTAATACATTTAAATAATTGTATAATGATGTTGTGCAGAACGTACTAGATGAACACAAGACGTTATATGTTAAAGATTTGCGAGCTAATAAGGGGCAATTAGTTGAGCGTGGAATACCTAAGAACCCACGTAGGATTACAAAAGAAAAGTATAACTTATTGTTACAGTCGTTAGATAAGAGCAACTTAACACAGATACGGCCGCTTGATGTTATAGCGAATGAGGGTAAATTTATTGTGTTGTCTGGAAATCAGAGGTTGAGAGCCTTAAAAGAGTTAAATATAAAGGAAGTCCCTTGCAATGTACTAAGGGATGATTTAGATCCTGAAACGTACCGCCAGATTGTATTACAAGCCAATACTAATTATGGCGAGCATGACGATGATCTACTCGCCAATGAATGGGATGCGGTAGAATTGCATGAATGGGGTTATGACTTGCCGGAATGGGAGCCTATTACTCCAGAGGATGTAGATCAAGAAGAAGAAAAGGCATTGTATTTAAAGGTTGATGGGGAGCAGGTATTGTTATTGTCTTTGGTTGATGAATTAACGGCCAAGGGGTTAAAAGTGAGTGTTAAGTCATGAAAGTCATGAGTGAGTTTTCGAATTATTTTGATGATGACGGCAATATGAAATGTGAGTTTTCGAATTATTTTGATGATGACGGCAATATGAAATATTTTATAAACAACATCACTTTAAAAAAAGCACTTCACAGTGAAAGAGCTTTAAGTATTGAAAATGAAAGGCTTTTGGGAGAGATTGACAACATAAAAAAAGCTTTGAACGAGTCGCTTGCTTTAGTTAAAAAATTAAGAAAATCTTTGGAAGAGGATATTTTTCTAGTTAAAAAAAATACATTTAACTGTAAAACGTGGGAATGTGAATATGTTGATAAGTATTATTTTAATTGGACAGAGAAAAAAGTCGTTATTAAATATGATGATGAACTCGACGAACCTAAAACTGCATATGATAGGGTTTGCATGGAAGAAGCAGGTATTATAAAAAAAATTGATGATACTGAAGAATTTTACAGAAAAATGAGGAAAACTAAAAAAGAAGGCGCAATATCGAAGGATGAATTGACCGCCAAGGGGTTGAAAGCGAGTGTTAAGTCATGAGAATTATTGCTAATTTTTTAAATAAATTTTTAGATGAACACGCAAAAAATGAAATTGATAAAAGGCAGGAGTTATTAGTTTTCTGCAATAATCAAATTAAAGACCTAAAAATAAAAATTGATGAGCTAGAGAAAGGCAACCAGAGAGACTCTATTTATGATGTTATAGATGATTTAATTATGGAATATCATAACAGCCCTGATAGATCAATACGTAATTCAAAAGGTGAGCTGGTCAAACATGAATATTCAAAATGGATTTACAATTATTTTTACGCCATTCTCGACAACCGCTGCATTGATTACAAATATTTATTGAAAACATTTGTTTGTACTTACAGGGCTATTATTAGAAGAGCGCTATTACTTGAAGAAGAAATAAAATATAAAAATATTGAAATCGAAAAACTTAAATGTCTTTTGGAGATTAGTCATGAACACAATTAAAATTAATTATAATTATGATACAGATAAAACTAAGATTCAATTTAACGATCAGTTTAATTCGTTGCCAATCATTCACCAATTAGATGCTATGAAAGATGGGCTATGCTTACTTGAAGAAAGATATAATACATTATTGCATAATTTTAATGAGCAACTATTGACGAGAGAAGAAGTAAATCAGGGTGCTGATATGAATGATATTAAAGTGAGGGATTAATGCGGTTTTCTGATGATTGTTATAATTGCAGGGATTGCGTAGTAATTGATACTCAATCTTACAAAAGAAAACTATCTAAGTTAGTTTGTTCCCCTATTCGTTTTATAAAAAGACTTTTTGTGCGTGATCTTGAGGAAAGGGAATTTAAACTAAGCTGTCAGATTCAAAAACTAGATAAGTTTAAAAATATTAATGTTGATGCAATTAATAGTAATACTTTTAATAATCTTGAACGATGCTTTATAAAAATGCAAAACAGAATAAATAAACTGGTGGTTCCTGATGACTTTACTGAAGAATTTCAATTTATATTTGATTTGAAGCATGATCTAAATCAATTTGAGAAACACTACAATAAAATTAAAAAATTACCAAAAGAGGTGGTGCATTAATGCCATACGATAAAGAAGAAAACAAAAAAAAAGTGTATGAAATATGTATTGAAACATTAGAGAAAGAAGATGTGACAACAATTGAAGATTTACTTACATATTTGCCAATAAGTAAAGATACCTTTTATCGGTATTATCCCATAGGGTCTGACGATTATGACATAATTAAAAGGGCAATTGAGAAAAGAAAAATGAAAACTAAGCAGTTACTTCGTAAAGTTTGGAGAAGTCAGAACTCGTCACCAGCAGAAAGAATATTCTATTATAAGTTATTAGCAAACAAAGAAGAAAAGGAGGCAATATACGATACAAGTATTAGGTCCGCCGTGGAGGCACCAAAGCATGAGATAACGTTGAATTTAATTAAGGATGAAGAAGAGCAAGATGAACAAGATAATTAGAGATAATAAAACAGCTGTTTTTAATGGGTGGTTGGGGTATTTGCAGTTATTAAAGAGCCCGTTTTTAAAGCATTGGTTTAGATATGGGGATGATGAGTTGCTGGAAATAGTAGAGAAACGCAATGCATTGAAAGATGAACTTCAAAATGATTTAAAGATAAAAATCTATATTCCTCATCATAGTGACCCATTTGCAAAAATGGTAAACCCTGAGGCAAAACAAAGACCAGAGTTTAGACGAATTGTGGCCCAAAATAGACTTATATTCCAGCATGCAACTAAAATAATAAAAAGCCAAACCAGTATATTTAAACAAGAAAATAAAAGGATGCTAGATGAATTAAAACTGTTTGGCTTAGATGTAGAAAGGGAAGTGAGTTATGCGCTATGTGAACTTGTGACAGAAAACGTTGATGTTACATGGCAAGTCGATAGTGATATAGACTTTAATAAACTGTAAAAAAAGGAGTTAAAAAATGGCAAAAGTAATGCAAAAACATAGAACAATAATACAAGAGTTAAGAGCAAGGGTGATAAAGGATAAGGCCGAATTAAATGGTGCATTAACAACAGAACACAAAGACAGCTTTAATAATGCTATAGGGATATTGGACGACATAGACAAAGAGTTTGCTATTATTATGGCACAAGACGAAAAGAAAAACGCACAAGACAAATTGGATGAATTAAATGCTTGATATTATATTTAATGACCTTTGGAATAGCTTTCATTTATTGCTTACATGTGTAATCATAACGGCCACAGTTATAGTTAATACTTTTGTGGCATTCAGGGTTATGTATATGGTCAAAAACTATAGAGACCCAATACAAGCATTTCAAAAAGAAACTAGCCAATTAGAAGCTGTTTTACAAAATCAAAAGGATTATGACAAAAATAACGCAGTTTAAGTGGAAAATCGGGGCTAAATATGAGTTTAATGATGTCCCAGGGACTTATACTCTACTAGGCATGGATGGAAGCACGAATTATAAATACACTTATGCCGTTTTCGTTTCTCAACAGCAAAACAAGCGGCGACGCATTAAGGCGCAACTCGCCAAAGAATTGTTAAAATATGAAAGCAACGCTTAATTACAAACAATCTATAGTTTTTAATACCGTATTTAATCCGGATATGACAATTAAAAAGGATTGTCCAAGTGAAATTGCATATTTTGGGGCTTTCAGATGTGGCAAGTCGATGGTCATGATGATGATTGCCTATCACATAGTAACTCAATATCCTAAAACAAATTATTTATTTTGTCGGGCGACGTATCCAGAATTAAAAGACTCTGTTATACCTCAATTTTTAGAGTTATACCCCCCAGCCATATATGGTTACGAATATAAGTCTGACGCCCGTGTAGCAAACTTTAAGAATGGATCAACTATAAATTATAGAGCTTTTGATCGTGACACAAAGATATTATCAAACGAATATGCCGCCGCTACATTGTGTCAAGGCGAAGAAATACCAGAAGCATTGTTTTTAATGATATTGGGCCGATTAAGTGGGGATTCATTACCTAAACCATTATTATTCGTTGAGGGCAACCCCGCCGATTCTTGGTGTAAAGAACGCTATGTAGATAATAAGCCCGATCATATACTATTTGTTGAGGGTACAACTTTCGACAATCAAAGTAATTTACCAGAAAACTATATAGAAAACTTAAAATTAAATTACCCACCCGACTATATTGACCGTTATTTATACGGGGGTTGGAACAGAACAAGCGATAGAGTGTATACAGCTTTAATGGACCATCATATAATCCCGCCAATAACTAGGCAGAGTTATTACTACACAATGATTTGCATGGACCATGGAACAATTAATGATACTTCATTGGTTTGGATGTGCAAAGATGAATCAGATAACGTTTATATATTTGATGAATGGCATAAAAAACAGGCACAATTACATGAGATTGTAGAGGCTAGTAAACGACATGGAATACTGCCAATTGTAGCGGATTATTCAATGAAGGCCGGTGATACTAGGCATATATCATTTTGGGATGATTTAAAAAGTCATGGATTGCGGTTAATCGAGGCTAAAAAGGATAAGGCAGCTAATATATTAATGGTCAATCAAGGTTTTTATATAAACAAGTTATATATATTTAACCATTTACATTATGTAATACAACAACACAAACGATATCAATATAAACGTGCAGGCTTAAGCGATACCGAAGATCGTAAGGAAGAAGTTGTTAAAAAAGACGATCACTCTGTGGATGCTGTTCAATATGGATACAGACACATAAAAGAAATTAAAGTCAAAAATCCAAGTGCTAAATGGGCATTGGTTAATGATGGACCTACTTTAGATGACTATGTGAAAGGGAGAGCTTAGAAATGGATAATAATTTATTAAAACAACTACAGGAAATTTCTAATTCATTAAGTACAGATAAGCTATGTCATGAACTAAATAAAGTTTCTAGTACTTGGACAGGGTGGCAGCTAGAAAGTACAGAAAAAATATTTCATGAATTAAGACATACAGCGCAATTGTATGAATGTGAGATAGAAAGCAAATTAGAAGAAATTATGAAAAATCATTATGACAATAAAGATATCGTCATCAAATGTGCTTTAATAGATGGTAGTTTAATTGATAAAGCGTCCAAAAGGTTATTAAACGATATTGATGTTGCTAGGGCTGCTGTTTTATTATCCATGGATCTTGAATGTGAGTATAGTACTGATAGATACGCATTTAACCAGCTTTCTGATGAATTAAAAGATAATAAAGATTTTGTTTTAGAAGCAATAAAAAATAATCGTTCTTTTATAGACCTTGTCTCTAAAAGGTTAATAAATGATAAAGATGTTGTTATTGCAGCAGGAAGTCACGGCTTAAAAGTGACAGAAACTTTAAAAAATGATCGTGAAGTTTTAATGGCGATTGCAAAGAATGACCCGTGGTTTTTGAGTGATGCCACACCTAGCGTGAGAAAAGATATTGAAATAGTTTGCATATGTTGTAGATTGCGACCCGAGGTAATTAAATATGCACATCCAGACTTAATTGCAGAATTAATTACCATGCTTTACCAACAAACCAAAAAAAGAAAAAAAGGATAGCTTAAAAATGCATAAAAACAAAAAAAAGAAACCAAAAAGATATTAATAAAAGGAGTATAAAAAATGGAAAATAATATTGAACAAGCAATAGGGGCAATTGAAGCAAGGATGGCTAAAGCGTTGAAGTCAGTAAACGATAGCTTAGATTCTCGTATTGCTACTACCGTTAAAACAGAGATAGCCAATAGTATTGAATTCAACGTAAACAATCATTTAAAGGCAATTCAAAAAATTACCATAGACAAGCCTCTGAGTATTGAGCAATTAACCCGGCTATATAATGACGTCTACCAAAGCCTACAAGACCTAAAAATAAATGCGAATGGCTATGGACTATACGATCAGATGCAACAGTTAAATAACACAGTTCAAAACAGCCAATCACAAGTTCAGGAACTTAGTAACAACGTTAAAAAGCTCATTGACGATAAATACATAAAAACAGATATAACAAAGAAAGAGCTATGGGACTTGTATAGCCTAACAAAATCAACACAAGACGAATTAGCGCAGCATTTTAAAGTTAGTATTCCTACGGTATATAAATGGTTAAATTGCCAAACTAAAGACATCAAAGCACAAAACGAGTTAAAGCTATATCTAGAAAAAAAGCTAGAAAAGCAAAAGGAAGCTATAAATGCCTAGTTACGATTTTAAGTGCAGGACATGCAATCATGTTTTTGAAAAGTTTTTTAGTGTACATGATGAACATCGAGCAAATTGTGAGAAGTGCTTAGGCACCCATACATTTCGCTATATGGGGAATAACAGCGTGTCTGTCCATGGATTTACTACGTTTGCTGACCCACGTGGAGGAGATGCCAGGTTAACTCTTAAAGAAATAAACGCTATCGAAAAGCGTGACAATTTAGTTTATGGCAGTCACGAAGATATACAAAAAGAAGCAAAAAAAAATAAGGAATATAACGAAAAAAAGACAAAAGACAAATTAGAAAATATTATTGATAAAAACGTTACTAATCTTCATAAAAAATACAATAGTTAGGGATAAAATGAAAAAACAAGAATATATTTACAAGGGGATTGTAAAAAAAGTACTAGATGGGGATACGTACGACATACTATTTGATTTAGGCTTTCACAATTATTTTCAAACGAGGGTGCGGCTCTATGGAGTAGATGTATATGAAAAATCACTACGTAACGGCACAACCCCAGAGCAAAAAGAGCTAGGCCTACAGGCTAAAGCATTGTGTGCAGAACTAATGCTCAATAAAAAAGTAGTCGTAGAGACGATACAAGATAAAAAAGGCAAGTACGGTCGGTATTTGGTTGCAGTGTACGTCGATGGGGTTTCGATTGCAGACATACTTGAAAAAAAAGGATATTTAAAACATGTTTAATATTATAGGGAACTTACTTGGTGGCGTTGTTAATACGGTCGGTGATGTAGTAAAAAAAGATCAAGCCATAAAAGAGATAAGGCAAAAAGGAAAGCTAAGTTTAGAGCAAGCAAAAATAGATTTAAATGTAGCAAAATTAAAAGCAAAAATAACGCAACAAGAAACACAAGCGGCCAATGATATGACCTACGATATGCAAGTCTTAAAAAATAGGCGTGAATCATTAATCGACGAGTTTATTATTTTAGGGTTTTTTGTGATTATGATCTTAACGTTTATTCCTGCAACACAGGCAACAATGGCAGAGGGTTGGCGCGCATTAAATAACACGGCGTGGTGGTTTGAATTTGGAATTGTTGGCATACTTGTTTCAACACTTGGCTTAAAAGATGTACTACGCATTTTTATTGGCGGATCAATAGATAAGCTTAAAAAAAAACGATAAATGACCAAATCGGAACTAATTTAAAAATAGTCACGACTAAAACAGAATCTAATATAAACAGGTCGAATTCGACCGCTTTAAAATATGACCTATTGTTTAATGTCAAAGACACATTTGTAAATGCAAAACTAGGGTTTCTATGCATAGACAATAAGCAATATGCGTGTGTTAGCGGTAGGTATGGGTTAGGGGCCTTGCCAAAGGGTATGTACACAATAGACAAATGTTACAAGTTAAAGGCCATTAAAGGAAAAACAGAGCCTTATACAGGTAAACAGTTCCCATGGGTGGCTAAACTAACACCACAATTCAAAACAAGCCGATCTAAACTGTTAATTCATCCAGACGGTGGTGTGGAAGGGACTAGGGGATGTATAGGCATCAAGAATAAAGACGTGCAAGCTTATGAGCAAATAAGTAATTTATTAAAAGTAAAAAAACAATTGCTATTGTATGTCGATAAATAGTATTATCTAACTGTTATTTTTATTTATCTTTGGGCTGGACCGCTTAACACCAGCCCTGAAAAAATGTTATAATATAAAAGTAAAATCCTTAAGAACAGTGGGTACCCGTCATAGTACCCACACCCCCTTTTATTTTACTTAATAATTGTTACTTTTTTTTGTAACGCTCAAGTATGTTCTTGCCGATTTGTTTTAAACGTCGAACAGAATCGTAATTGCTTGGGATAGGGGCATCCCATCGTTTGAATTGCATAGCTGCTGGTGTTGGCCTTCCTTGCTTGTCTTTCAATGGTTGGCTTTGTTTTAATATTTGCGTTGCTTTTCGTAGTAGAAACTTTCCACGTGTAAGTTTGCGTGCTGGTGATGCACTAGATACATCTCTAACAGGCTTAGCAACACTACCCCCTGAACGATTATATTCAGCCATTTTTTTATTCGTTCGCTTGTCGTATTTTTTGTATTTTTCCTTTGCCGATAACATTACCCTATTCCAGTAATAAAGTTAGGCTGTACAGGCTGTTCTTGTAATGCCGGTTGTGGCATTGTTAGCCCTAAGCTGTCAGTTATTGTGCTAATTGCAGACACTTGCTGTTCTACAGGCAATACAGCAATTAATTCCATAATATCCTTTAAACCCATATTTACGTTTTTAATGTACGCGTTAAAGTCTGGCTCAGGTAACGGAACTTGCGCCTGCTCGTCTTGTTCTTCCTTGATCTTGTTTATTATTGCTCTGTAGTTCGGATAGTCTAAGGTGCGTAGTATAAGTTCTTTAACATCTGGATTATTGATATCCCCAAATATGCCCTGCTGTGCCAGTTGAAGTGTAGTTGCAGCAATTGCAGATTGCGATTGTGGTAATGAACTACCAGCAGTAATTTCTACTTCATATTCGCCAAGTGTTAGGTCAGACTTAATAGTATCTATAGCTTCTAGCTCTTTAGTTTGCATGTCACGATCATATATGTTAATTTCCATTTCACCCATTTCGTTAGGCTCCATTGAAGCAAATCGTGTGCCACTTGCCATTCGTATGATTCGTGGTTGATTGTAATATAACTGAATTAATACAACAGCTTTATTGCTAATATCAGTTAAAAAGTTTTTAAAGTTGCGTTGCATCTCACGAATAGACGACATTGGGGACTCTACTAAGTCACGTACCATCTGCCCGCTGTTAACGCCTGTCGGACGCTCCCCTGATAACATAATCTCATTAATCCGTGCAATCTTGTATGCATCCTGCTTAAGGTCTTGTATATGCTGACGAACAATCTGAATGTCTTGTGTTAGCTTGTTTGTTATAATTAGTGGCTGTACTAATGGATCACCGGGTTTGCTGTAAATAAGATCAAAATTCTGCTCAAACGCTCTTTTATAATTTTCAGGGACAATTAATTGTGACTTATACTTTTCTAGTAGTTCTTGTAGTTTACTGTATGCACGTGTTAAACGACTTTGTATTTGCATTAAGTCTTCGACATCGCCTTGACCCATAATGGTATCAGATTGAGTTGGTGAGTAAGTAGCAAACGGAAAACCAAAGGGGTAATCAATTGGCCGATCTTCTAGTATTTCTTGTCCACTAAAAATGATTAACCGTCCATTGGGGTACTTAAATCGCTCTTCAGTTTTCATTTCTTTGTCTTGCTCTGACTCGTCATCTAAAGGAATTAAAACCGTATCATCTTTTAAGTAGCATTCATAAAGCTCAATGTTATGTTCAGTTCCAGAAGGCTTTAAACTACCTTGATTTAAATACATTTCACTGCCGGTAGTTACCCCGTTAGCTGTTACTTTACCAGCAACAACCTTGTTTGTAGGCTCACCCATATTAATAGTTGCTGATGGCGAGCTTAATTCGTCAATCTTTTTTAAAACTTCCGGATTGTTTTTATATTGGTTTATTAAATCAAAACGACTAATAACACGCTTTACGAATATGTAGTTGCAGTTTTCTATACTTGTTGCTGTTGGTTCAGGAAAGAAGTCTAAAGGACTTACACGCTCTATTCTTATATCGCCTAAGCCATTATTGATTGACTGGTTCCATATAACCTTCGCAATTCCTACCCCATAAATTGACCCATCACGCATAATTTTCTGAGAGATGTTCGGTAATTCCGAACTTCTTTTAATGTTCTCCCAACAATCATTAAGAATGTCAGCAATTGACTCCAGCTGTTTTAGGTTATCAAAGGTTTGATGTGATAGATTTGCAGGCTTTACGGAAGTTGTTATCATTGCGTCCAGCGCAGTAGTTGCCTTAGTCTCAACAATGGGCTTTACAACATTGTATAAAGCATTTCCTTTTTTCATGTTACCAAGCGTGTAATCTCCATTGGTATCTGTGCCAGTCACAGGGCTAAATGTCCCATCATAAAATCTTTTGTATTTAACTAGCTGCTTGGTGTTATGACCAGCCTTTGCTTGTGATAACAAGTTGGTCAAATATTTGATAAAAGGATTATCCATACCCCTATAATACAAGCACTATAACATGCAAGCATTAAATTTATTTTAACAAAAAGTAAAATTAGTTAATCATTTAGTAAAAACAAATAAAATGCATATTAAAATTAAGGTAAGTATTATAAAACCATGGAACTACATTATGGGCAACGCCTAGAACTAAAAAAAGATATTTCCTTAGCATTTGTGTGTAATGGCATCTTGCCTGCGGGGCAGCTAGGCTATCAAGAAACGCACTACAAAATACAGTTTGATAGAGCGGAGATTGTGTTGCCAGCCAGCTTAGTTTCTGAGCTTTTTGAAGAATATATTGTTGAAGAGGTTGTAGAAGTTGACGCTGAAAGCGTGACAGATTTGTCTAAATTAAAAAAAGACCAGCTTATTTCATTAGTGCAGGTTGCTAAACCTGATCTAGATGTAACAGGACTTAAAAAAGACGATTTGATTAATATTATAGAGGCAGCCCCAAGTGCAGAATAAAGATAAAAAAGAAGGAATTATGATTGTTTTTGGTGGGCCAAAGCCTGAAAAAAACGAATATAAAGAAGATAAAAAAGAGTATACCAAAAAGACTGAAAAAGAGTCTAAGCTACAATATACTCTTGAAGATTTCGGCGGATACACGCCTATGTCATTGGTTTCAAAGTTAGAGGAAGCCAAAGACGCTATAGCGAAAGGTAGTACTAAAGAGGCGATTATGGCTCTTGATTCTTGTATTGTTCGGATAACGGGTAAGCAATTACCAGAAAACGACCCAGACAGTGCGTTGAAGACTGACCCATTTTTTCAACTCGATAAAATACTATCTTAAAAATATTTAGGAGGAAAACCGATGGCAGAAGACATCCAAGCTGATGTTGCAACGGAGCAAGTCCAACCAGAGGCCACCCAAGTTACTTTTGGGCAAGGCGATAGTGTTGACACTTCAAGCAACGAAAATGGACAAGTTGAAAGCGAGTCTATAAATTCATGGGAAGGAGATAAGCGTTTTGAATCGCACTGGGGCAAAGACCCAAACAAAATGTATGAATCATTACGGTATCATGAAAAACGACAAGGTGACTTCGACAAACAGATTAATGACTATAAATCTCAAGTTGACGAACTCCAAAAATATAAAGACGACTATACAACCCTCGAGGATTTATTTAATCATCCTCAAATTGGGCCTGATATAGAAAGCGTCTTAAATAAACATCACAATGGTAATCAAGATCAAGCGCAGCCAGTAGCTAATATTGAAGACAATAGATTGAATGAAGTGTTAGCTTGGAAACAAAGCATTGAGCAGCAAGCGTTGTCACATTATGAGACACAACAACAAAACAACGCCTTTGATTCAATAAACGAATACGCAAAAAGCCAGAATATACAATGGGATAAGAACGAGTTTGTAAATTATATGCAAGCTAACAATTTTCCTGTAGAGACTTGGCCGATTGCATTTAAAGGTGTTGCAAGTGAGCAAATAATGGCAAACCAGCGATCAAAAGCTGCAGAGCAAGCACTAAGCAAGGCGCAAGCTACGCAAAGTGTTGTTACCGGCAACAATAAAGTTCCAGTGACTTCAAAGGCCCCTAGTAACATTAATGACTTAAGAGCGCAACTTGATCAAATAATACCAGGATAAAAAAAAGGAGAATAAACGATGGCTTTAACAACAGCACAACTCGATGAAGTACAAGCGGTCGCGCATAACGCTTTCGAAAAAATTATGCCAGATCAATTTTTAACAGCTTCGGCATTTGGAAGCATGATGTCCAAAGCCCCTAACTTGCAACATGTTTCAGGTGGATCAAAAATCCAGCAGACCGTACAAATTGCAGAAAACCAAGCAGACGGTTTTATTGATGGTAAGTTCGACGTATTAGATTTGTCATCGTCCCAGCAACTAAGTTTTGCGGAGTTCGACTACAAATACCAAAACTACAATATAACAATTACTCTTGATGATATTACACGAACTGACGGGACCCCTAACGCAATTAAATCACTTGTAGTTGAAAAGGTCAATTTAGCTGCCGGAACTGCCAAGCGCACCTACGCTAAAGCATTGCACGGTAACGGTACTGATTCTAGCGGAAAAGCAATTAACGGACTTGGGGACGTAACTGCTGCCTCTGGTACTGCTTATGGTGGGATTATTAACACTGATTTAGATGATCCTACCACCTGGTTAACTGAAATTGATTCAAGCACTAACACAATTAATTATGCTAACTTGAACACTCTAGTTGGTACTTTGATTGCTCGTGGGCAAGGTGCGGGCGATGCAGCTGGTTCATTTGCGCCTGACGTTATGATTTCTAACTCATTTGTACAAGACAAATTCTTAGCTTCACAACAAACACAGCAACGATTTGCACGTGAAGACGATTTAAAAGCTGGATTTGCTGGTTGCAAGTATAGAAACATTGACTGGTACGTAGACGACTACAGCCCAGGTTCTGCTGACGGGTCAACTGCTGATAATTTCTTATATGTACTGTCTAGCCCAACCTTTGCTTTGAAATACAAGTTTGGTTTTGAAGGGAAAAAAGCCCCAGTTGATTTTAATGGTCGTATTCCTAATCAAGCGGTTATTACTTCACAACACTTCATGGCTTACAACTTAATATGTCGGGCACGTCGTTACAACGGAGTTTTCAAGGCTCTTCAGTCTTAATAATTATTGAAAGGAGAAAACTATGTCTTACGTAAATTCAATCGACACTGATGACTTAACAAATCCCTCTAGCACACGTCAATATGAGCTAGGCGCACGATATGTTGATAATTCAGACACTAATGCAATTAAAAAAGAATATGTATATGCTAAAGCACACGGAGCATTGACTCAGTATCAGCCATACCAGTTATCAGCGGTAAACACTGCTGGAGCTGAGGTATCAACAAAAGCCCCTGCAACTACTGCAAGTGGTGCTACTGTTGTTGTTCCTCAGGTTGCTGTAACTTCCGGTTACTATGCTTGGGTTCCGGTAAAAGGAATTGTAACTGTATTAACTACTGATACATTCGCAGCCGGGGACTATGCCGAAGTATTAAATGCCGGTACCGGTCTAAAATTAGACGGTGGGGTTTCTGGGTCAACTGCTGAAGGTGCAGGTTCTATTGGAATCGCAACTACTGCAACAAGCGGTGGGTCAGCATCTTTTGTATTGTCTGGTAACTTGGTAGCTGTAGCAGCTTCTTAATAGTTTATTGGGTGGTGGCCTTGTGCCACCCCCACTACTAATGAAATGGCAAACTTTCAAGATATTTTAGCAAACGAAGGGGTTAGGTACTTTAAGTCAACTGGTACTGGTACAGACGCAGACCCTTTCATTCCATCAACATCAACGGCAATCAGTGCCGATGAGATATCTAGTATTACTAATTTTAATGTGTCTATCGGCACAAGTAGCACTCAGGTGTTAGCCGCAAATAGTAGCAGAAAATTACTAATATTAGTTAACGATAGCGATCAGCCTATTTATGTGTCACTAGGAGCAACAGCAACACTTAATAACGGGATACGTTTAAATGCAAGTGGTGGGGCGCTGGCATTAGACAATCCAATATTTAAAGGGGTAGTTAATGCTATATCAGCTAATGGAAGCAAAACATTAGTAGGTGCTGAGGGATGACTTACATCTACAACCCCACTGAAGGTGGCGGAGGTGGTGGTACAGATAAGTTTTTATCGTCTTTAGGCTTTAACACTGGCACTGGCGTTCTAACAGCCACCATGAACGATAGTGCAACAAGAACAGTTGACCTAGACGGACGATACTTAGAAAACGTAGTAGAAGACACAACGCCACAACTTGGTGGAGACTTAGATTTAAATAGCAGTGATATTACAGGTACAGGAAATATAAATGTTACTGGATCAGGCACACTATCAGGCGACTTAACAGTAGATACAAATACGCTATATGTCGATTCTACTAACAATCAAGTAGGGATTGGCACAACGACACTAGCAGAGGCGCTCACTGTCAATGGAAACGTTGAAGCTGACAACTTTATTGGGGGATTGCGAGGCGAAGTGCAATTCAAGGCACAAGCCGGTGAAGCAGTAAGCAAAGGCGACCCAGTTTATATTTCAGGTATATCAGGTAATACACCTGTTGTTAACATAGCAGATGCAGATGACACTAATAAAATGCCAGCGTTTGGGCTAGCAGAGAATACAGTTTCTAATAATGCGTCACTAAATGTAGTCACATTTGGCACATTATCAGGAATTGATACAAGTTCATTTAGCTTAGGGGATGTTTTATATGTATCTAATACAGGAACATTAACAGATACACGGCCAAAAACAGAATCGTCATTAATACAAAACATTGGAAAAGTTCAGCGAGTACATGCCACAAGTGGATCAATAAAAGTCGGTGGTGCAGGGCGAACAAATGAAGTGCCAAACTTAAACGAAGGTAATGTTTTTATTGGTGACGCAACAGGTTGTGCTATAACTAGAGGTTTAACACTTGATGACGTATCAGAGACAGCCACAAACAAGCATTACACAGCAAGCGACAATACTAAACTAGATGGCATTGCATCTGGTGCAGAGGTAAATGTAAATGCAGATTGGAACGCTGCTAGTGGTGATGCACAGATACTTAATAAACCCACAACAATAACAAGTGCAGAGCAAACTAAGCTGGGTCATATATCCGTTACACAAGCGGTTGACCTAGACACCATGGAATCTGACATAACAACAAACAACGCAAAAGTAACTAATGCAACGCATACGGGTGACGTTACTGGTGCCACAGCATTAACTATTGCAGATGAGGCCATAACCAATGCAAAAATTGCACACGTTGCGACTGGAACAGTTAAAGGAAGAACAACAGCAGGTACAGGCGATGTCGAAGACTTAGCAATATCAACAACGCTTAAAACTGCACTAAGTCTAGTTAAAGGTGATGTAGGGCTTGGGAATGCAGCTAATGTAGATACAACAAATGCAAGTAACATATCAAGTGGCACACTAGCAGAAAATAGATTGCCAAGCATCGATGCAGATAATACAACAATAAGTAATTTAACTGTAACAAATTTAAAAGCTGGGGTACTTGATACAGACCTAAACAGTGTTAGTGCAAATCATGATACACTTGCCAGTGCTAAAGCAATAAAGGATTATATAGATGCAAGGGTGCAGTATGCATTGGATAATGCAACGCAGTATTTTGGGTAGATAAATGAGTATACAAGACAAATTAGATATATATAAAAAGCGATTAGAAGAAAAATACATAACAGATACAATGACGCCAAAACAAAAGGCTGAGCGTAAAGTTGTTATTGATATGGGCATTGATGCTATGTCATACGGAATTCAAGACTTTAGTCAAAAAATTGAAAAAGAAGTTAGTAAAAATAAATTAATATTAAATGGGATAATTACTGGTATTGTAATAATAGCAACGGCCGTGGCCGGTATTATTGTTCAAAAATTGTTAGGAGTATAAAAATGTTGGTTAGCGATGTTATAGACAGAATTAATACGGCAATATCTGATGAGGATAGTACAAAAGCTAGTAACACACTTTTTACTAACAAGCGTAAAGTTAATCAGCTTAAAAACTCATTAGATCAGTATGCGAGCAACGTTAAAGGTATAGAGGATATTTTTAGCACGACTGTAAACACGTCAAATCGGGTTGTAACAGGCCCAACTAATGCAATAAGATCACAGGCCTACAGGCTAGCTTATATATGGCGTGATGGACGTAAAAACCCTTTGAACATAAAAAACTTAAATTATGTAACGACAGAGTTTCCTTATAATACCTATTCTGGTATTCCACGTTTTATAAATGTTTGGAATAACGAAATAACTATATACCCAGATAGCAGCAGTTCAGCACAGACAACAACACTTAACGGTGCAATTAGTGACAGTGCTGCTACAATTACTGTAGCGTCAACTAATAGCTTTCCTGAGCTTAACGGACGCATCACTATAAATAACGAAAAAATACGTTACACAGCCAAAACAGCAACAACATTTACTGGTTGTACTAGAGGTGTTGAAGGAACAACAGCCGCCGGGCACAGCGACACTGACACAGTTACGCATAACAACTTTGAGTTGTTTTACAGACGCAAGCACTTTGAAATCAGCGTTGATGCTAACGACACAATTAGCCCTACAGACCTAGCCAAAGAAATGGAAATACCAGACGAGCATGTTGAGCCAATTGTTGATTTAGTTGCCAATAAATTGTTAATACTCATCGGCGATTTTAACCTTGCTGATCGCTACAAAATAGATGCAGCAGCCTTTTTCAGACAAGCAAAAAATGATATTGAGGCAGGCTATGGCGATGTGGTGCAAGGAGGCATGATTGGTCACGCCTATGATTGGGAAGTGAATAACATAGGAGCAACAATTTGAGCTTTGTTGTAGAATCTTACGAATCTAAGGGGTTACGTGACGACAAAGGGCGCAAGTTTGTTTCGCCTGAGTATTTCTACAACATTGAAAACATGAATTACGATGGCATTATAGGTTGTCAGCGAATTAAAGCCCCAAGCGTTGAATATAACGTGGGCGCAAACCAAATTGATGGTGGGGTAGACTTTCGTTACATTGATTCAGTTGGTCAGTTCCAGAGTGAAAAAATAATTGTTCAAGGCGGGTCAATAATTAAAGACTTTCTAACTAGCCCAAGTACAGTGTATACAGGGATAACAGCCGGCAAGAAATGCACATTCGGCATACTGAACGACAAGCTGTTTATTAGTAATGGGTTTGACTACCCGTTGGTATATGATGGTACATACGTCAAACAAATGGGTGCCCCGACAGCTAAAGACCTGCTTGTAGCTGGAAGCTTAACAGGCGCTTATTACTACGCCATGACGTATGTTATTGATGGGGTGGAGATTATACTAGGAACTATAAGCAACACGATAACCGTATCAAGTAAAAGCATTGATCTTGATTTACCGGTAGGGATAGCTACATGCACAGCACGTAAGATATACCGTACAGAGGCAGGGGGTAGCACATTAAAGCTACTAACAACTATTAGCGATAACACCACGACAACGTATCAAGACAACACAGTAGATGGCTCACTAGGTGCAAATATACCTAGTACTAATAGTTCATGTCCAACACCACAGTTTATTACTGTTAAAGATGAAAAAATTATTGGTGCGGTTAATGCCAATAGACCAAACTACTTGTATGTAACAGAGTTTGAGGTAGAAGTATTTTTTAACACGTCAGGCGTATATGATGTGTCTGGTGTGGGTAACGACAATTCGCCACTAACTGGATTAATAGAAGACTATAACCAAATCGTTGTATTTTCTGAAAAACATGTATATTTAGCAGATACATCGGGTTTAACAACAAGTGTTAAGCAAACCACGTCTAATGTAGGTTGCATTGATGGTTTTAGCATTGCTAGAATCCCTGAGAATGACATATTGCAAGGTGGGATCATGTTTGTCTCTAACTTGTATGATGTTCGTATTTTTAGTGGGAACATTGCTACTAACCTAGCAACTAGTTTTGACAACTTAACAACTAACAATTTTAGCATTGCTTTAGACAAAGACAGCTTAAAAAATCAGTTAAAAGACAACCCACTTGAAGCAGCTTTTTACGATTATAAGTACCATTTAATTGCTGAAACGTTTATGTATGTCTATGACATACGAATAAGCGGCTGGACTAAATATTTTATAAAAACAACAAGCTACACCCCAGTATATTGGCGGTTTTTTGAGATAGGGCAAACGCTATATGTATCACAAAAAAACACAGGTATTGTTGAGCAGATGTACAACTCTATTACCTATCGTGGAGAGGAGATTACAGCTTTTTTTGAAACGCCAGAAATAGCCGTTGGCACAGAGCGTAAGTTCTTCAAAAATTTATATATTTATTATGATAAATCAGGTACCAACACACTAACTGCGCTAGCTACAATCGACAGCACGAAAACAGTAACAGCAACAATTACATATGACGGGGCTTACTATGACTTTGATTACTTTGATGAGGATTACTACGAAACAACTGAAGACGAAGAGGATTACAAGGTAATCTATATAAATAAATATGCCAACTGGATGCGCTTTAAGGTGTCTACACAGACGCAAGCAATTATAAAAGGTTGGAAATTGGAAGGACGAGTCGTTGGAGATTAAAGAAAAAGAAATGTCTATCAATAAGCTTATGGACCAAGCTGAATGCATTATAGCAACTGGGACGCCAGTAGAAATGCCATTAACACATAGATTTACTGATGGCATGTACATACGTGAAATATTTATGCCAGCAGGTTCAATCTTAACCAGTAAAATACATAAGACTAACCATCCATTTGTTGTAAGTAAGGGAAAGTGTATCGTGTACGATGGAAATAAACTAGAAACTATAACCGCACCACACACTGGAGTTACAAAGCCAAACACTAGACGATTGCTGTACATTGAAGAAGATACAATATGGACAACATTCCACGTTACAAATAAAACAGATGTTGACGAAATTGAAAAAGAAATTATACAAGAACATAATAATGAAATGCTAGACAAAGAATTGTTTGCTAAATTTGATAAAATAAACAGTAAAAATCATAAATATATAAAAGAGGAGCAAATTTCATGAGTTTTAAAAGTATAGCCGGTACAGCCATTGGGGGCGTTGTTACAGGACTGTTTGGTAATAGTCAGACAGATAAAAAACTAGCCGCAGGAACAGCATCAGAAAGGTTAAGATTATCGGCTCAAAAAGAAATTGCTGACAAACAATTAGCGCAAGCCCTTTCTCAATTAAGAGGCCGTCAAGTAGGACAAGAAGAGGCTTTAGGCCGGGCAACAGGTATTAGGCAAGCCGGGGAAAGTGAATTTGATCAAGCAACAACAGGTACGCCACCAGCTATTGAACAGCTCAAAACATTAATTAGAGAACGTGCTTTGCCTGAACAGCAACAAGCCCTAGCACAAACAAAGTTAGGGTTGAGTCAAGCAGGGGTGCGTGGGCCTGAGGCAGGTGTAATTGCTCAACAGCAAGCATCAAAGATGGGGTTAGACTTATCTCGTGCAGTCGAAGAAATTGGACTAAAGCAAGCTCTAGCAGATAGAGAAAAAAGAGCTACTATTGCTGGAACAAAAGCACTGGCAGGGCTTAGGCAAGAACTTACCCCAATTCAGAAAGTTGCTGGAAAATCAAATTTAGAAACTGAACAAGAAAAAAAGTTAAAAGCACAAGGGGCTGAGCTAAAGAAAGCACAAGAGAAGAGTGGAATGCTATCATCCATATTGGCCTCGCAAAGATATAATAATCGACGAGGCTATTGAAAAAATTGATCGTTTAACTACAAGTAAGAAGGCGCAGTAGATAATTAATAAAAGAGGTTAAAAATGATAGGGAAACCAAAAAATAAATTAAATATGACCCCAATGCCAACAAGGCCAACGCAAGAACAAATGACAGCAGAGCTACTAGCAAGCGGGCAGCCAATACAGGCAATGCAACCACAAGAACCCAGCCCAGTTGATAATATTATTGGTGCCTTAGGGCAAGGTGCTAAAGGGTTACTACAAGGATTTGGCGATTTTGTTAATGCACAGAAAGATAGTCCGGAAGGCCGTTTATTGCTTAACAACATGCTAGCAGGTGTAACAGTAGCGTTAGGTGCTGACCCAGCCATAGGGGCCAATATCGTACAGCAAGGACAAGAGCAGTTTAAACTTGGATTGGCTAAACAAGAAAAAGAAAGTGAACGTCAATTTGAATTAGAAAAATTGGGCTTAAAAGAAAAGGCAGAGACTGAAAAAGCAGAAATAAAAGCAGTAGCAAACGCAGAGAAAGAGGAAAGACAAGCACGTAGAGATTTTGCAAAGGCAGGATTTACCCCAAAATTGACTGATGACCCAAATTTACCACCAGAATTATTAATACAATTTACAAGCCCTGTTACTAATCAACCTATTAAGTTAGTAAAGCAAACGGAAGCAACAAAAAGACAGGTAGACGTTTTTCAAGATGGGCAAAAAACAAAAATGTATGCTAATAGTGTTGAAGACGCTAAAAAAATAAAAGATATAAATGAAGCGACTGAAAAAATTGATCGTTTAACTACAAGTTTAATTCAAAGTAGAAATAAATATACAGGTGGAGTTTTAGACCCAAAATTAAAAGCAAAAATGAATCAAGACATTACCGATTTAAGATTAGCTTATAAAAAAATGGCACAATTAGGGGTTATATCTGAATCTGACGTGAAAAACTTTATAGAAAAAGCATTGCCAGACCCGACACGTATTACATTAAGACAAAACATTATAGAATCAGAATTAACAAACTTTAGACAACGTGCATTAGAAGATCGAAACGCAGCTTATGAGGGCAGAGTTTACAATTATCAACGACTTCTTAAGCCTATTACAGACGATAGACAAAAAAATGTAAACGATTTTAAATTCGATGCACAAGGAAATATTGTAGTCCCTGAAAATTTACGAACATTAACAACAGGGGCAAAAATAATTGGAGTACGAGATGCCAATTTTTGACATACAAACACCTAGCGGGAAAATAATTTCTATTGAATCTAATACTCCACCAACACAGCAAGAAATAGATGAAGCAACTTTAATTGTTGAAGGACAACAAGTAGACCCTTTAAGATCATCATTAGGTGAAGAACAAGTTCCTTTAGCACCGACACGATTAGATCGTGAATTAACAGAACAAGAAAAAAAGAATTTAAAAGTATTACGTCAAATTGCTACACAGGCACCAACAGCAGCAGCAGGTTTAGCAACTGGGGGGATGTCAATTCCTGCACAAGCTGGAATACAAGGATTACTAGCAGCAGCAGGCACATTAGCAGAAAAAGCAATAACACCAAAAGAACAAAAAGTTATAGGGGAAAGCCCTTTAAAAGAGGCCGGGGTAACAGGACTAACAGCAGCAGGAATAGAAAGCACCCTCCCATTGGCAGGGAAAGTTGCAGTAAAAGCTGGAAAACCAGTTGTTTCTTACGCGACTAAAGCATTAAAAAAAATTCCGGAACAAATTTTAAAGCGTAGTACACTAATAGAAAAAGGCGCAATAAATAAAGTCATTGATAATCCTGATTTATTCACAGCTTCAAAAAATGAAAACCTAGCGAACGATATATTAACAGATTTAAAAAAAGTGCAGCAAGTGGCAAGTGATGAATATGAAGAATCACTTAATGCTTTGCCAGAATCTTTTAAACTAGCTAAATATAAAAATATAAACAAAGCTTTAAAATCAGCTGTTGGAAGTAAAGATTTAAAAAAATTATCTAAAAAATATCAATCAATACAACAAGATTTATTAGAAGATGTAGACGAAAATTTATTAGAAAAGGTAATAGAAGGGGATAGAATTACACTTAATGAGTTTATGATTTTAAATCGTTCTTTAGGAAATATTGAAAGAATGACACCTAGCTCAAGACTTCAACCGGATGTAATTAATACATTTTCAAAAATTAAAAAGAAAATATCAGACAATATAAGTGATGCGGTACCAATTAAAAAAATAAATAAGCGATATGCAAAAAAAATTGAACCAGTAAAAAACGTCGAAAAAAAATTAAGATCATATGACGCAGAAGGAAATGCATATATAGAAGATAGTAAAATTAATACACTTCTTAGCGATGCAAAAAAAATATTAAAAGATAAACGAACAGTAAAACAAAAACAGTTTAAAGATTTAGATCAAATACGAAAAATTTTAGGCGAAAAAAATAATTATTCAAGCATATTGGAAGATGAAGCAGTAAAAGATTTAGTGCAGGAGGGAATGGAAAAAAATAAATTATCATTAAGTGAGATTGGAGTATTGGGAACTTTGGGTTTTAGTGTAAGCCCTGTATTAACTGCTTCCATTGCTCCCACATTATATGGATTAAGACAAAGTGGAGCAACAGAAAAACTTATAGAAACAGCTGCAAAACTAAGAAGGCCAGTTAAAGAGAAAATAAAGCCAAGTGTTACAAGTCCAATTAGACAATCGATATCAGCTGGACGTAAAGTAGCAACCCCATTAATCAGCAGACAAATAGGGGGGTATTTAACCACACAAACAAATGAACAAATTAAAAAGGAGCGTGGACTATAATGGCAGTACCAAGTGCGAGTGATTTTAATAAATGGAGTGGAACCAAGTTTACTAATACGGACTGGGACCAGAACGTAGATAAAACGGTTGAGATATTAGCGAATGGCAATTATGACCTTAATGTGGCACAAGTAACAGCTACTAGTTACGTTGGCATACCGTCTAGTCAGTTTTCAACAATAACTGCAGGCGAAAACCTTACAGCAGGTGATGTTGTAAGAATTAGTGGCGGACAGGCATACAAGGCAGACAATTCAACAAGTGGCGGTATTACAGCGGTTGTGGGGGTTTGTAATACTACTGTATCCAGTGGCCAGACAGTTAAGATTGATTATGGTTTTTATAATTCTTTTAGTTCACTCACAGCAGGTACTAGATATTATATAGGTACTGGTGGAGCAATAACAGCAACGAAACCAAGTTTATATCCCATTGAAATTGGCCGAGCGGTTAGTGCAACAAGAATTAATCTTAATTTTCGTGAAGATGATAAACCCACTGGAACTATTATTAGTACAGCATTAACATCAGCACCTAAAGGTTATCTTGAATGTGATGGTTCAGCAGTTAGCAGAACTACACATGCACGTTTATTTGGCGAGCTAGGCGTTATTTATGGTAATGGTGATGGAAGTACCACGTTTAATGTGCCTGATTACAGAGGGCGTTTTTTAAGAGGGTTTGACAACACCGCAGGAACAGACCCAGACGCAGCGTCAAGAACTGACCGAGGCGATGGCACTACAGGCGATGCGGTCGGTACAAAACAAGCGGATGAGTTTGAGACACATAATCATAATATGCCGTATTACAGGGTCGGGAACAATTCGGTATCTGGAGGCAATTACATGATGATTGGAGGGTATCAAGGGTCATTGACAGCTTCATCTACAAACTACCCGTTGCCTCAAAGAGGTGGCAGCTCTGAAACACGACCAAGAAACATAAACGTTATGTACTGTATTAAACTATAAAAATGGAAATACTAAGATACGCCCCATCGTTGTACACACTAATTCAAACCGCATCGGGGCAATTTTTTGTTGTATTCTTTGCTTATGTCGTGATGGCGGTGTATATCTTTAAAATGTTCAACGAAATTAGCGCAATTAAGAAAAATATGGAAAAGTACAAAGCGCAAACTGACGATGCGATTAAAAACGTATTGACCGAGCTGAAACAGGTCAGTCGTGTTGTTTATAAAATGGCAGGCAAACTAGAAGTAGATTGATGAATAAAATATATATTAATTTTCACAATCAAAAGTTTAAGTGGTATCAACTTTATTTTTGGACAACTAAAATTATTAAGTTTGTGACAAATGACAAGTACTATCATGTCAGCTGTACAATTGATGGCCAATATTACGAAGCAACTTTTTTTAGTGGGGTTGTAAAGCGGTCGCAGCCCAGCACTAAAATGGGTTTAGCATATGAAATGTTAGTAGATAATAAAACTAAGACGCATTTAAAAAAGCACTTAAACTCACTTTTAGGCGCCAAGTACGACTACTATGCAATTCTATTTGGTTTCTTTGGGTTTAAAAAACATAGCACAAAATCATATTTTTGCAGTGAATTAATGCAAGCAGTTATTAAATACGCTTTAGACATAAAGATTAACAACATGAAAACTAATTTGTCGCCTAAAGATATTCGAATGATTTTATCTGGGGCAAAATGCAAATATTACATAGTATAGTGTATTAAGTGCAAACTAAGCTAAGCAGTCTTAAAGAAACATCGTTACAAGTTTTAACTGATATAGGCATAAATATGTGTATTGCAGTGCCATTGGCACGTTTTTTGCATAACGTTGAAAGTAAGGCCATTTTAGACATTATGGTCATTATGACAATTATAAACTTTGGGAAAACTTATGCGATCAGAAGGGCAAACGAAAAAAGAGTCTATTAACACATTGAAAAACAAATGTGATGCGATGCACGACAAATTGTCTAGTATAGAAACAATGACCGCAATTCGCTGGAAAAGCATCGATGTTGTTATTAATAAATTTATATTTAGCGTTGCTATATTATTATTGCTTAACTGTACAATACTAGCTATTCTGTTTCTTGCTTTTATTTAAAATGCAATTAACATCATCACAAAAATTAGACGCATTTCCTATATATATCTCAAACCCCTCGTCTTTTTTTCCGACTATATTTTTTAGAACTAAAGCGTGCGTAATATCGCAATCATTAAACTTATATTTTTTTTGTAAGATATCTTGTAGTGGTTTAATAGGATTGTCCCAGTCTGCACGATTACTAGAAAAATTAAAAATGCAGATAATATAATACTTATCATAATTTATTTCGTATTTAGGCAGTGTATACATAAGTATTTTTTCATAGTCTTTATATGCCGGCGTTTTGAATCTTCTTCCCTTCCAGCACTCATTAACACTTAATAATTTTATTTTCTTTTCTATTTTTATCATTGTTTGACCTGTATGTTATAATTACTTTGTAATCTCATCACACACGGCAAGTCCCCTGTGGCTTGCCGATAAATCTAACTCATCATACAAATTGCAAGTGTATGTCGATCTAATAATATTTGCCTTGTTTTTTTTAAATCTTCAATACTATGAAAAGTATCCTCACAATTGGCGTCCAGCATATAATCAGAATTAGTTTTTTGTAAGAATCGTAGAACATAATTGTTAAAAAATTTATGTGCCTCTCTATCTGAATAGCCAATCGTTTTCATTTCTTGTATTGCTTGATTTTTTAGAAATACTTTTTTTAAGTCGCCGACATATGCGCGCATTAATACACTAGGGCATGATTCATACAAAGACTTTTGTATTTTTATGTTTTCAATTGCATAGTAAGTTGATATGGATTTAATGTTCATTGTTAAGTCCTAATTATAAATTAGTAATCATAGTCGCCACATTTTTTTTTACCTTTACATTGATATCACCGCCTTTCATTTTTATTGTTACGTTATTTCCGCATAGTTTGTTGAATTTAGAAACCAATGCCACTGCGCACGCACCTGTACCGCACGACTGAGTTTCCCCTACCCCACGTTCAAAAACACGAACGTATATCCCGTTTTCTTGAACACACGCAAATTCTAAATTTACGCCATCAGGAAAAAATAATTCCCCTAATCCATTCTTACACTCTTGGATTTCCTTTGCCATATCCTCGCTAACGCATTCCAGGTTTTTAACAAACACAACCGCATGCGGATTCCCAACAGTAACAGGGTCAATCAAATACCCTTTAACTAGAGCATGTGTATATAGCGTAGCCGGTACCATACTTATATGTAACTTTCCACTTACCAGTTTTGTTCTTATGATTCCTGCGTCCGTTTCAATGTTGATCTTTTTATTTTTATTTATATCATTCTCACGTAAATATTTAATGATGCAGCGTATAGCGTTACCGCACATCTCGGCAGTAGTCATGTCCTTATTAACTATTATCATTTGGTAATCAGCTTTTTTTGACGCATACAGTTCAATATAGCCGTCAACGCCTTCTTCAAACCTTTTCAAAGGTTCTTTTATGTCACTAGTATAGTCATGTATAGCAAATGTGTTGCCGTCTGCGCTGTATATCATTTGTACTCCTTTATTGTGCTAAATATATATATACAATTAAAAAATTTAATAATTGTATTATAAGTAATGTCATATTTGTATTCATTTTAAATTTCCTTTAATAAGTTTTTGAGCGGATTGATCCCTTGCTCCATGTTTTCTTTAGCCTCAATATAAACAGTGTTTGATCCTGCAATTTGTTTTATATTGTTTTTGTAAGGGCTTTTAAGCTCAATTTTTTTGTTTCTTAAATCCTTGTATAATTCTTTGGCCTCCTTCTCAATGAAAACCCAATGCTCAGATAAGCAATCCTCACATCGTTGTTTTCCAATTATTTTTTTAATTGTATAAACGTCATCATCAATAGGGTTCCAATCATAATGGTTTCTTGATTGCTTTCTGAAACGCATTAAAAACTCATTTAATTGGTTATCTGGTACGCTGTTTACATAATCCATAATATTTTTAAGCCTAGGCGCAAATTCCGATGCCTCAGCATGTTTATTTAATGCTTTATTAAGCGTTTCTAAATCAATCTGTCGTTCAATAATTGCTTCTGCCAATGCTTTGATCTGTATTTGTTTATCTTCCTGCCCTACTAGGGCATAGGCTTTTAACACCATTGCGGTAACAGTTTTTTCGTAGTTATTCATTTATTAACTCATTCCACGCTTTTATTTGCTTAGAATTCCATTCAGCGATTTCATTCTCATTCATATTGGCAAGTTTTTCTCTAAATATAAGGTCCCCAAAACATCGTTCTAGTTGCCAAGGTAACAAAAGCGGCTTTGTTAGATCAGGCTCTTTATGCACGAGATCATAATAATTTTTTAATCCCTGCCAACATAGCTTTTCAACATACTCTTTAGTCCATTTATTCATTTGTTTCCCTCTACAATTACAATCCGTTTAACCCTCTCAATAATTAATTTGTTTAAAAGGTTTAATAGTTCCTTTTGTTCTTGTAATTTACTTTCGTATGTATACCTATTACTAAAATCAATTAAGTACTTTCTAAACATCACAATATCCTCGAAAGAGTCGTCATCATAGAAAGATGGGTCATGGCATTCTGGGTTATTAATTGCCTTAATAATGGATTGATATTCGACTTCGAACTCGATTTCTTTAATGTGTTTTAAGATGCTTTCTTTATAGTTTATTTTTATCATTTATTTTCCTCATTTTCCCAATTAACTCCCTTACTTTTTTATAAATCTTAAATATTAATTTCATTTAGTTGCCTCCAGTTAATTCCTCAAAAATGCTTTGTAGATTATCTTGTGGCTCTTGTTTTTTTTCGCCTTTATACTTACCCTCAACAATTTTTAGCCAGTTATTCGGACTACAGAATACCCAGTCAAAATCAGCCTTCCAATTATTGCCATTAGTGCCCAATAGGAACGGTGAATCTTTTATGCAGTCGAAAATTTCTTGTATGTTAAATCCATTTTCTTTTTGACGACTTTTAATGCCATTAATGCGCTTGGTTGTTAACTGTCTGATTTCAGATAACCCATTACTTTTAGCAAAGGTATTCCAAGATTCAAGGATTATTTGATAATAGCTAGACTTCTTTTTGGTAATAGTATTTATACTATTACTTTTTATATTCTTACTTGTAGTATTAATATTACTTGTATTATTATACTGGACATTTTTGGCTATAGGGGTATCGTCATTTTTGGCTATAGGGGTATAGACATTTTGCTCCACACCTATAGACACGGTTTGGTTAAGATATATTTTTCTTTCAACGATTTCATTGTTCTCGTCTCGTATTAGAGTGGCTGTAATTAGGCTATTATCACTTAGCGTTGATATTGATCTACTAATAGCTCTTATTGATTTATTAAACACCTTTGAGAAGTACTTATTTGAGGCGTTACAGTATCCTTTTTTGTTGGTTAGTGCTGTTATGTCGCTATACAATAATTTGTCAAATGGTGACAATTTATCATGATATCGAACGTCAGCGGTTAATATGCTGTAATAGCTTGGCTTTTGTTCCATGCGAAACTCCTTGTAATAGAATTTTCACTATTTGGTAGTGAATATGTTATGTGTTAATTATAAATGATTTAAATATGTGAATCAACAAAAAAAAGGCTACGCTGAAGAAAG
>WLWH01000462.1_pt1 | contig 32903 bp, 32 predicted proteins | sample 6712741 | NCBI WGS metagenome assembly WLWH01 (sample SAMN12718694, study PRJNA515312) | sponge metagenome | isolation source: marine sponge | host: Mycale hentscheli | place: New Zealand: South Island, Marlborough, Capsize Point | collected 2003-05-01
TGACCGACGAGCTGAAGCGCCTGATGAAAGAGTTCGAAAAGGAACTCGCCATCCTCAAGGGCCGTGTTGACGGTTTGGAAGCTCGCGTTGGCGAACTGGAAGCAACTCAGTTCTCCACCACCACCAAGCTGAAAGGCCAAGCCACCTTCGTGATCGGTGCTAACAGCTTCGGTGGTGATGCCAAGAATGCAGACGGAACAAAGCGTGCTGCTGCCGCTGCCGCTCAGTCTGGTGCTGTGAGTTTCAACTATGACCTCCAGATAACTCTCGACACGAGCTTTACCGGTAAGGACCTTTTCCGCACCATTCTCCGTGCTGGCAACTTCGGTAACTCTGCCTTTGGTGGTGATGGCTATGTCGGTCTTGATGGCTTGGAGATTGCGTTTGAAGAGCCTTCAGGTGCAGACAGTCTTGGAGTAAATCGTATTTTTTATCAATTCCCCGTTGGTGCAAGTTTCACGGCAACTGTTGGTGCTTATGTGCGCCAGGACGACCTGCTGGCTGTATGGCCAAGTGCGTATCCAACAGATACCGTCCTTGACTTCTTCACCTACGCCGGTGCTCCTGCGACCTACAACTCTGCCCTCGGAGCCGGCGGTGGTCTTTGGTGGGAATCTAATGACTTCATGATCAGTGCTAATTATCTGAGCACCAACGGAGCTTTCTCTAATCCAGGGAATGCGTCCGATGGTCTGTTCGATGACACATGTGGAGCAGGGACTGGCGGTCTCGCGACCGATTGTGCTGGTTCCAACGGAACCGTTCAGATTGCTTACGCTCCTGAAAACTGGGGTTTGGCAGCTGCTTACAACTACACCTCCAAAAATGGTGGCACTCTCTATGCCGGTAACGGCACTCCATTGGCCAATTCATTCACCAGCAACGGAAATAATTCTTCCGTTGGTCTGAGTGCTTGGTGGTCTCCTGAAGAAGCCAGTTGGTTTCCCAGCATCAGTGCTGGTTGGGGCTACAACAGCATCACTAATGGCGACGACACCTTCGTCTTCCGTTCTGCAACCACCCAGTCCTGGTACGTGGGTCTTCAGTGGGCCGACGCCTTCATGAAGGGCAACACCTTGGGTATGGCCGTTGGTCAGCCCACCTTCGTGACTAACGTTGAGTACCGCAACGACTTCGATGAGAATTCGAACTTCGTTGCCGACGGCAACTACGCCTGGGAGTGGTGGTACCAGTTCCAAGTCACCGACAACATCTCTGTGACTCCTGCGATCTACTACCTCAGCCGCCCTTATGGCGATCTGACCAATGGCCAAAACCGTGAATTCGGTGACGACCGTCAGAACAATTCCAGAGACACTCAGTTCAACAACTTCGGTGGCCTCCTGAAGACCACCTTCAAGTTCTGATCACTGAAAGATTGATCCACCTTTAGAGAAATTTTTTGTTATTTGCTTTCCCATATTGCAGTTGCAATATGGGATTTTTTTAATTTAGAATCCGATTCTAAAGTGATTGTTTGAAGTCTACGCCTAGTCGCAAAAGCCTATCTAGCGTCGTTTCTGCTGGTGGCTTACTCCTTAATCGTGTTAGCCGCTGCTTTGGCTTGAACGATCACCTCTGGAGGAAGGGAGATGTAGCCCAGCGCGGGAGCTTTCGCTTGGGATTCCTCAGACAACATGTAATCGAAGGTTGATTTGAGTACATCCGTGTTGGCTCCGTTGCCGTTGGCGTAAGCCAGCACCCAGGTGAAGGTCACGATGGGATATCCGTTCTCTGGATTGGCATTGCTACCGATGAGATTGGGTCCGAGGTCGATGGAACCCAGGGCGCGATTGGCCGTGGCATTGGTTGGCACCACTTTTTCTCCGGAGCCGTTTTGAATGGCAGCCGCTTGTAAATCCCCTTTGACATAGGCCAGCTCGACATAGCCAATCCCACCATCAATCTGGGTGAGTTGAGCGGCGACACCCTCGTTGCCTTTAGCTCCTACGCCTGTTGGCCATTGAACGGATTTATTGGCGCCTACAGCGTTGCTCCATTCCGGACTGATGGCAGAGAGGTGCTTCGTGAAGTTGTAAGTGGTGCCAGAGCCATCGGAGCGATGCACCACTTTGATGGCTTTGGATTGGCAGCCCAACTCCTTGTAATCACGAATCTTGCCTAAAAAGATTCCAGCAAGTTGCTCTCGCGTGAGCTTCAATTCACAGCCTGGATTGTGATAGGCCACCGCGATGGCGCCTGCTGTCATCGGAACCTGGACGACGCCGCGACTCACTTTGGCAATGGCTTCGGCTTGCATTGGCTTGTCAGAAGCCCCGAAGTCAACGGTGCCTGCAGTGAATTGACGGACTCCTGCACCTGATCCAACGGATTGGTAATTGACCTGAATTCCTTGAGGTGCCAGATCTTGGAACCAGCGTTGGTAAATCGCAGCTGGGAACGAGGCCCCCGCTGCTGATAGTCGGCCTTGTTGTTTGCCAGTTCCCTGATCGCCCGAGGAGCAGGCAGCAAGACTGAAAGCGGCAGCAACGCTGATCAGTGCAGTACTTGAGGGGTTCAAGAAACGGCGACGCATGAGATCGAAGGAGCGATTTACTTGCATGGCATCTCTAAATCTGAGGTGTCAAAGACCAATAAAGATCGAGATTTGCTGACCAACCCAGTCTGCCGTAGCAGGCGCCAAAAGAACTCCGTTTCGATAATGCCCGCTGGCCAGAATCAAGCCTGGCTCCAACACGTCAAGCAATGGTGCTGGCTGTCCAGAGGGTCTGGCCCTGAGGCCATGCCATTGATCGATCACCTCGGCCTGTTGCAGCCAGTGGGGTGCCAGGCCATCCAATCGCCGCATGATTGCAGGCTCTTCAGTGGAAGGTTCCTCGCCTTGTTCCAGGGTTGCTCCAAGCCAAAGACGGTTGTTGCCATGGCGAATCAGATTGACTCCATTGCAAACCAGCACTGCTGGCCAGTGATCCCATGCCTTGCTGGGGGCCGAGACTTGAAGATCCAGCACCTGGCCAAGCACTGCCTCCATTGGATAGTCGTGCCCAAGAGGTTGGAGCAACAACGCACTGGCCAAGGCTGTGCAGAGCACAACAACGGCGCAGTCGATGGTGCGGTCTGTGTCCAGCTCCAGGTGCCAGCGGTTGTCTTCCCCGGTGCTCGTTCGATGGAGTTTTGTCACGCGAGCCGGTAAAAGCCCGACCTTTTCTGCCTTGAGGCTGCGTCTCAGCGCCCGTTGCAGGGCAAGGGGATCAATCCGTCCGTCATGTTTGGAAAGCAATCCTCCATGCCCAGGATTGGGCCAGGGGACGGGATGGGACTCCGTGCTCACTGAGCTGAAGCTTTCGAGCCCAAGGTCATGACGTTGATTGGCCAAAGCCTCCATGCGTTCTGCCTCCATTGGGTCAGAAGCCAGTTGGATCAGAGGAGAGTGGAGCTGCAGGGGCGTATCAGGATGATTCAGCCTCTCCACCCATTGAGGCCAAAGGTCCATGCTGCGTTGACGCAGCCGCCAAGCCCGTCCGCTTGAGCGACGAAAGACGTTCCCCATCAACACGCCAAGCGAAGCGGTCGTGCCATTGAGGGATTGGTCACGGTCATTGCTGCGCTGAATCGGCGCGTCTAACGACGGGTCGATCAACGTGACGGTGTGTCCTTGACGGGCCAGATGCCAAGCCGTGCCGGCGCCGACGGCACCAGCACCAATCACGGCAACCGAGGTAATCAGCTCAACGCTTCGGCGGGAATGACGCGGGCGTAATTAGCAAAACCCGTTGCAACGGATGTGTAGGACTTTTGCAAGCGTGTTCCGTCTTGGAGACGGGCGGCCTCATCCACATCAGCGAGAGCTTCTTTGAGCTTTGTTGCCAGCTTGTTGGCTTCGGCCCGGTCGTTTGGAAGGAGGCGCTGATTGATGTACAGCATCTCGCGACCGACCTCTTGCATCGGTCCGTGAATCAGGTTGCGGGTAAAGGTCCAATCGCGCTGATTAACAAGGGCTGCCAGATCTGGGAGACGTTCCTGGGCTTGCGTGAATCCCTCGGCTTGCCTACGGATGACTGCCATGTCTTCAGGGCTAATCGTTGCGGGCTTGGCATTGCCATTACCGCTGCAGGCCGCGAGGCCGAAGCAGAGGCACACGCAGAGGCAAAACGCAGCGAGGCGACGCAGGGCGCTCAGCATGGGGATCGGTAGAGAAGGGAGTCCGCGAGTTTACCTGCGTAATTCCGTTCCCCGAGCAATGACTGCCAAGAGAGAATGAACTTGTGAATATCTGCTGCGCGTGAACGGCTCAACGGTCATCCTTCAACTGATCTGTCCTGATCGGTCAGCACTTGTGAGTGAGCTGGCTGGTTGGGTGGCGGCCAACGGCGGCAACATTCGTCACGCTGACCACCACACCGACTCGGGTGCAGGGTTGTTTTTAAGTCGGATTGAGTGGGAGCTTGATGGATTCGGGTTGCCTCGGCACGCGATTGAGCCTGCGGTTTCTGCCCTTGCGGAGCGGCTCGGCGGTGAGGCCCAGCTCCATTTCTCCGATGAGTTGCCCCGTGTTGCGATCTTTGTGAGTAAGCAGAGCCACTGTCTGCTGGATTTGCTTTGGCGCTCTCGCAGCGGTGAATTGCCGATGGAGGTTGCGTTAGTGATCTCCAATCATCCCGATTTGGAACCACTGTGTGGTGATTTTGGTGGGCGATTTGTGCATGTACCGGTCACTCCGGCAACCAAGCGGGACGCGGAAAACCGCGTTCTTGACCTTCTTGAAGAGCAAAGCATTGAACTCGCTGTGTTGGCGAAATACATGCAAGTGCTGAGTGGCGATTTTTTAGAGCGCTTCTCCCAGGTGATCAATATCCATCACTCGTTCTTGCCTGCGTTTAAAGGTGCTCAGCCGTATCACCGCGCCTGGGACCGGGGCGTGAAGTTGATCGGTGCCACGGCGCATTACGTCACCGAAGACTTAGATGATGGTCCGATCATTGAGCAGGCCACCCTGTCTGTGAGTCATCGCGATGAGGTGGAGGATTTGATTCGTAAGGGCCGGGACACCGAGCGATTGGCCTTGGCCCGGGCTCTGCGCTTGCATCTCTGCCGGCAGGTCATGGTGTATCGCGGCCGGACGGCGGTGTTCGCGTGATCCAGCGCATCGATGCATCCCGCCCGCCCCAAGCGTCGCGCTGGGGTTGGCGATGTTTCCAGATTGGCTTGTTCTTGCTGCCCTCTTCGGCGCTGCTGGCCAGCTTGTTGTTGTTTCCCTCTCTGCTCATGAGCAGTTGGAGGAGTGAGCGTCCGTTTTGGCGTGACCCCTGGAACGCGCCTTTGTTTTTGGCGTCCTTGTTGATGGTGATTGGATGCTTCGGCTCCTATTCCGGGTCCCTGGCCTGGGTCGGCATGGGGAACTGGTTGCCTTTCTTTTGGGCGTTTTGGGGCTTTCAGCCCTACGTCAGTTCGGCTGAGGCACGCCGTCGTTCTGCGCTTTGGTTCGTGGCCGGTAGCTTCCCCGTGGTGTTGACGGGTTTGGGACAACTTTGGTGGGGCTGGCAAGGTCCCTGGCAAGTCCTGGGTGGTTCGATTATCTGGTTCATGACCCCTGGTGGTGAACCGGAGGGTCGCCTGTCAGGACTGTTTGATTACGCCAATATCGCTGCAGCCTGGTTGGCCCTGGTTTGGCCGTTGGCGCTTGCAGCACTGATTCAACCGGGCCTGAGCAAGCTGCGGAGAAGTGTTGTTCTTGGCCTGGTGGCCGCATTTGTGACGGCCCTCGTGCTCACCGAGTCGAGGAATGGCTGGGGCGCGTTGGTGCTGGCGCTACCGATTGTGTTGGGTCCCATCAGCTGGCCCTGGCTGGTGCCGCTGCTGGTGGTTGGCCTTGGGCTGTTGACTCTCTCTGTTGTTCCTGGGGTGCCGTTGTTGATTCAGGCCCCCGCGCGCTCGTTGGTGCCAGAGGCGATCTGGGGAAGGCTCAGTGATAGCCAGCACGCTGGTGAGCGCGTCCTTGCCTCCACGCGCCTGAGTCAGTGGGGTGTGGCGGTTCAGTTGATCGCTGAGAGGCCCTGGCTGGGATGGGGGGCAGCGGCTTTTTCGGTGATTTATCCGCTCAGAACGGGGAAATGGCATGGCCATGCTCACAACCTTCCCCTTGAACTGGCCATTGCCCATGGCTTACCGGTGGCGGCATTGGTGGCAGGCCTGGTGTTGGCATTGTTGATCGTGGCACTCCGTCGTGGGCTCACACGGTTGTTTGATCGTGCCTGGTGGGCAGCGGTGCTGATCTTGATGGTGCTGCATGGGACCGATTTGCCGTTTTTTGATAGCCGCGTGAATATTGCTGGCTGGATTTTGCTGGCGGGATTGCGCTGTTTGCTCAGACCGAATCAGGAGCGCTTTCAGGAGCGTTCTCTGGACTCAGCGCTTGATGTTGATGCTTGAGAAGCGTGTCGCTGGGGAGGGGACCATCGAGATGACACCAGGGAAGAATCTGGTGATCGGCCCAGGTGTGATGAACCACCTCCTCCCAGGCGGGGGGCGGGGGCAAAGGCACTCCGGCAGAGCTAGCGGCAGGTAATTCCTCCGACCGTGCGGCTCGATAGGCCTTTTTCCAACCACCAAGACTCTCTTGAGAGCCCCTCACCGCGGCGATCACTGGTGCGAGTCGACGGTCACTGCGGGAGAGCAGGGCCTGGATCACGCTCCAGCCATAGCTTTCAGGCCGGAGTTCCACCCCTTTGGGTTTGAGGCGTTTGGCGAGTCGTTTGAGGCGTTTGTCAGCTTCTGGCCTGACCCCTTGCCACTGAAAGGGTGTGTGGGCTTTAGGAACGAAGGTGCTCACGCCCAAGGTGAAGCGCAGGCCTGGAGTTTGTTTTTTCAGATCCAGCAGCAGATCGGCGGTGGCCTCGACGTCGTCGTCCTGCTCCGTGGGAAGTCCCACCATTCCGTAGAGCTTGAGGCTTTTCAGTCCTCCTTCTTTGGCGTACCGGGCTGCGTCGTTGATTTCCTCGCGGCTGAGTTTCTTATTCACGACGCGTCTCATCCGATCACTTCCGCTTTCGATGGCGATCGTGACCGACTTGCTACCGCGGCGACTCAAGGTTCCCGCTAGTTGCGGGGTCACGGTGGCCGCTCGTACGGAGCTCACACTGACGCGTAAATCATCAAAGCGGTCTTGATCCAGCCACTCCAGCAAATCGCTGAACTGGGGATGTTGGGTGACGGAGGCGCCTAGCAAGCCAAGACGACGGGTTGCCTGAAGCCCCTTCTCGACGGCAGGAATGAGGCCGTCATCAAGAGACGGGGTTCGGAAGGGCAAGGTGAGATAACTCGCCAAGCAAAAGCGGCACAGTTCCGGGCAGCTGCGCACCACCTCCACCATATGAATGTCGGGCCAGGCGGCCTCAGGGGTGATCACCGTGGAATGGCTCAGGCTGTTGCCCCTCCAGGTTTGCTTGCTGATTGTTGTTGGCAGATCTGTCTCGATCGGTTCGATGCCTTGCAGACTGCCGTCAATGCTGTAGCGGGGGGCGTACAGCGATGGCACGTAAATCCCAGGCACCTGAGCCAGTCGCCGTAGGCGGACGGATCGTGATTCAGACCGCACCTCTTGAAGCGCATCGATGAAGCTGGGCAGCAGTTCTTCGCCATCTCCCAGCAAGATCACATCGAAAAAAGGAGCCAGAGGTTCGGGGTTCGCCGTCAGCACAGGACCGCCACCGAACACGATTGGATCCTGATCCGATCGCTGCTCGCTCCAGATGGGAATCCGCTGCTGCTCCAGTAGATCCAGCAGCATCGGACCATCCAGTTCCCAGCTGAGGGAGAGTCCGAACAGATCGCACTGCCGATGCGGTGGATCGCTTTGGTCGGTGAACAGCCGACGCACATCCAGATCGGAGCGCATGGCGAGAGTCGCCCAAACGATTTGATAGCCGAGGCTGGTGATTCCCACTGTGTAGGTGCTGGGAAAGGCCATCACCGCGCACAGGGCTCCGGTTTCCGGCACAGCCGGATCAAACAGCAGGGTTTCCTGGTTCAGGAGGGCCTGAGCTTCAGATGTTCATCTTCATCCTGAAGGATCAATGATTCAGATGCTCCAGCCGATGCCATCGATGCTGTAGCCCCGTGAAGTGAAGAACTGCTCATCCCCGGCTGCAGCAGAAAACCCGTAGGCACCACTTGAGCTGTTGTAGTACCGAATGAAATCCGTTGACCCTTCGCCTGGAGCCAGGGCATAAAAGGCCAGGTCGCCCCCGATGTATTGAGGATTGGCGGTCAGTTGCAATCTTTCGCTTTCATTGCCGGTGTAGTAATGCGTTTGAGTTTTTTGGTCCACAAAGCTGTAGTAAGCAATGGATCCCTCCGCATTCTTTGATTGTTCACGGAATGAGGCGGCCATAAAGACGTATTCGTCGTCAGACGTCAGCGCATCAGTCGCTTGAGCATTGCTCGTGGTGTAAAAAGTGTCGAAGGTGTCCAGTGAATCCACGCGCGTCACAACACCCTGTCCTGTTAAAGGATCGGCGATGGCCGACGGAGTCGCTTGATCGGGCAGGTCTGTGTTGCCTGCATCTGGGATGTAGGACACACGAGCACCGTTGTACTCATACATCGAGCCCAACACCTGCCCGTATGGATTACTGGTACCGGTGGCTGTTAGCCAAAGTTGATAGTCAGGTGCATTGGCGATACCACCGTGCACCTTGAAATACACGGGAACGCTCTCGAGATTTTCACTACCAGTCTGCTGCAGTGCTGAAGTAGGCGTATCCGTCCATTCGACTAGATTTCCGCCTTGGTCATACGTCAGCCACGGTGAAGGTGATGCTGAGCCGCCCACATCGGTGACGTTCGCTTTGTTCAGGTTTGGTTTGGAGTAATCAGGCTGCCAGTAAGTTTGTTTGTTGTAGTTAACATAACCTTGATTCTTTAAAATGCTTTCTTGGAGGCGATTGTTGATCACGTTTCCGTCCTGATCAACATTGGCAGCAAATTCAGCTGCGTCTGGGCGAATACCCTGCTCGATCAGCCAAGCTGCTGATATGAGCGGTTGGGGAACGGAATTTGTACTTGTTGGATAGTAGTAATAAGACGTACCGTTATCTGTCTCCGATCCAGCGTAATAAGAAGCCTTCACCCATTCATCTTCACTAGGCAGGAAGAATCCAGACATGTTCTGGCGCGTTGCCAATGCATAGTTCGAATCATTCAGGTCGTAAGCGCCCGTGCGGTAATCATCTGAAAACTGCACATATTTTTTGGATAGCTCCACGGAAAAGCCTTCTGGGCTTTTTTCGGTGATGTTGCTTTCGGCAACGATGTTGCCGTTGGCGAGTGAATTGATGAAATAAAGGTATTGGAACATGGTGTTCCACATCATTGGTTTATTCTTCCAGTCTTCATCGGACAGCACATAGTGTTCGCCATCATTGGCATTGCGAATGTTGATGATCTGTCCCTGGTATGGATTGACGACAGGTGAAAACCGATTTTCATAAAGTTTCACCCCTGTCCACGGTTGTGTTGGGTTGCTGCCTGTTGGATCAACGGCATTCAGAAATGCCACATATTGCGATGCTGTGATCTCGTATTGACCGATTTCGAACGTGTAAGCAACACCTCCAATCTGCTGATAGCCGTCATTTGTGGTGTTTGTGGCGGGTACATTTTGTTCACTAGGTTTCTCAAAGCCAATGATGCCTATTGATGCGTTGCCAGGGTCAGATACGGTTGCCATGTCGATGGTGATGTCGAATATTGTTCCCATGGTGTGATCAGCTATTTCTCTTCCTCGTCTTAGCCATCGAATCAAGGATGCGCCAAGGGATCAGGTTTTTTGGTTTTGTCATTAGGAGGCGTTGATGGTTTGGGAGCGTCAAACTCTCTGCGTCGAATCGATACACGATTGGATCCTGATCACCCCGTTCATGGCTCCAGAGGGGAATGCGTTGTTGTTCCAGGAGATCCAACAGAACCGGTCCATCGAGTTCCCAGCTCAGGGATAGTCCAAACAGATCACAGCGACGGTGTTGCGGATCCCCTTGATCTGTAAAAAACCGCCTGACATCGAGATCGGAGCGCATGGCCAAGCTGGCCCATACGAGTTGGTAGCCAAGGCTGGTGATGCCCACGGTGTAGGTGCTGGGGAAGGCCAGCACTGTTTTCAGTGCACCTCAGAGCCCGTGGATCACGGTTTAATCCTGCAGGATCAACGGAGCAGGCAAAGCAATGGTTCGTTTTCCAAAGCGATTCGCTAAGACATTTTGATGGTCTATTTGGGCAGAGACGCTTATTGAGGATTGCTGCCTTGGGGGTCAGGTTCGTCGGGTTCGGATTGGGGCTTGGTTGGATGAAAGGCTCGACGTTCATTTTCGGCTTGGAGGTGAGCTTCCTCCAGCAACTCAAGCCCCATCTGTCGTTCGTAGATCGAGCGGTGATCAAACAGGCGTGCAATCAGAAAACTCGCCAAGCAGGCCACCAGAATGGGTTTGAGGACTAACAAGTCCTTCGTTAACGCGAAGGCCAAAAACATGGCCGTGATCGGCGTGCGCGAACAACTGGCCACGAAGGCGCCCATCCCTGCAAAGACATAGGTGCTCGGGACGTGGCCGGTGAGAGCTTCCACCCAAATCCCACAGGCGAGGCCGATCGCACCGCCCAGGGTCAGCATTGGGAAAAACAAGCCTCCGGGTGCACCAGATGCTGCTGCTAATCCGGTGCTGAAAAACAGCACCACAAAGGTGCCGAGCGCCATTGGAATATCAGCTTTCCCATCACCGATGAGGTTTTGTAAGCCTTCGAGGTTGTGAAATGCAGAGGGGAGACATGCATACACCCCACCTAGCAGTGCTCCGCTGATCACCATGCGCAGAACGAGGCGGTCACCGAACCAACGATGCCCTTGTTTCTGCATGGCGAGGACATAGCGGCAATACAGCTCGGCAAGAACTCCCACCACGACGCCCAAGCCAATCAGGTAGCCCAGATCTATGGGTAAAAAACTCACCAGTGGTTCGTATTCCTTCTCCAGCTGAAAGCCAAGGCCAGTGTTCAGCCCGCCGCCGCCCGTGCTTAAACCCGCGAGCCCCAACACATCCGCCCAGGCATCTGCCAAAAAGGTGGTGACGATCACCAGCAGCATTACGACTGGCCTTACGGATTGCAGTAATTCCTCAATGGCGTAGAAAAATCCGCCAATCGGAGCATGAAACACAGCCGCAATCCCTGCTCCACCGCCCGCGGCGACGAGCACGCGACGGAATGCCGCAGGTGCTCGTAACCACCGCGCGAGTTGCCAGGCCACCGATCCCCCCATCTGAACAGCGGGACCTTCCGGCCCGAGGGGGAAACCACTGCCGATGGCGACAATTCCGGCTATCAGCTTGACCAAGCCCACCTTGAGACCCATCGGGACGGCCCGATGTTTCAGGAATCCCATGATGTGGGTGATTCCGGATCCACCTGCTGAGGGTGCCAGCCGAGACACAAGCAATCCGGATACCAAACCACCTGTTGCGCCTAAGCCAGGCAGAACGGCCCAAGCCGGAAGGTCTGCCAGCAGTTCCAGGCGCCAGGCCCCTAAAACTTTGATGCCCAACTTGAACAACACTCCGGTGAGGGCTGCGCCAAGCCCTGTGAACATCAAGGCGAGCACAACCACTAGCCAGCGGCGTTCCAGCAGCCGGCGAATGCTCCGACTCGAACCGGATGGATCTTGTTTTTCTTTTAGGTCGCTAGCTGCTGTCATGGCTTTGAGCGGATGCCGTTTAGGCGCCGGCCATGACCTCCGCTTGTTCAGTAGCGCTCAGCACTCGGCCCTGTTCGACGAAGTTATCGATTTGGTCGAAGTTGAGGTAGCGGTACAGCTCTGCGGAGAGTGGATCGATCTTTTCAGCGGCGATCCTTTGGTATTCATCGGGTGTGGGAATGCGCCCGAGCAGGGCGCAGACAGCGGCTAATTCAGCGCTTCCCAGGAAGACCTGCGCTCCTTTGCCAAGCCGGTTGTTGAAGTTGCGAGTGCTGGTGGAGAACACGGTGGTGTTGTCACCGACCCGGGCTTGATTGCCCATGCAGAGCGAGCAGCCTGGCATTTCCATGCGGCTGCCGGCTGCCTCAAATGTGGCGTAGTAGCCCTCTTGCTTGAGCATGTCCTCGTCCATACGCGTGGGCGGGCAAACCCAAAGCCTGGCAGCGATGTCGCCGGCTTCTTCGAGCACTTTGGCCGCGGCGCGGTAGTGGCCGATGTTGGTCATGCAAGAGCCGATGAACACCTCTTGAACGGCTTCGCCAGCCACTTCGCTGAGCAGCTTCACGTTGTCGGGATCGTTCGGGCAGGCGAGGACGGGCTCGGTGAGCTCATCGAGATTGATCTCAATCACTTCGGCGTATTGAGCGTCGTCATCCGCTTGAAGGAGTTGGGGGTTGGCCAGCCAGTCCTCCATCACCTTGATCCGTCGCGCCAGGGTGCGGGCATCGCTGTAGCCACGCGCAATCATGTTTTTGAGCAGCGCCACATTGCTGCTCAGATATTCACTCACGGTGGCTTCGGACAATTTGATGGTGCAGCCTGCGCAAGAGCGTTCCGCCGTGGCGTCCGTGAGTTCGAAGGCCTGCTCCAGCTTCAGATCTGGTAACCCTTCAATTTCCATGATTCGGCCATTGAAGACGTTTTTCTTGTTGGCTTTTTCCACGGTGAGCAGGCCCTTTTGGATCGCGACCCAGGGAATCGCATTCACGACATCGCGGAGTGTGACCCCCGACTGAAGAGAGCCGCTGAACCGGACCAGCACCGATTCGGGCATGTCGAGGGGCATGGCGCCGATGGCGGCAGCAAAGGCCACAACCCCTGAGCCTCCTGGAAAAGAAATGCCGAGGGGGAACCGGGTGTGGCTGTCACCTCCTGTGCCCACGGTGTCGGGCAAGAGCATGCGATTGAGCCAGCTGTGGATGATGCCGTCACCGGGGCGTAGGGCGACACCGCCGCGCTGGGCAAAGAAATCAGGCAGTTCTTTCTGGGTTTGCAGGTCTACCGGTTTGGGGTAAGCGGCGGTGTGGCAGAAGCTCTGCATCACCAAATCAGCGGAAAAGCCCAGGCAGGCCAATTCCTTCATTTCGTCCCGGGTCATGGGCCCGGTGGTGTCTTGACTGCCAACGGTGGTCATCAGCGGTTCACAGCTCGTGCCGGGACGGACGCCTGGAAGACCGCAAGCTTTGCCCACCATTTTTTGCGCCAAGGTGAAGCCTTTTCCCGTGTCGGCAGGGGCGCTAGGCCGGATGAACGTTTCAGAAGGAGCTAGTCCCAGTTGGCTGCGCACCTTGTCGGTGAGAGCGCGACCAATCATCAGTGGGATGCGACCACCAGCACGCACTTCGTCGCTGATCGTGCTCGGCTTGAGTTCAAATCGGCTGATCACCTCGCCATCCCGTTCGATCGTGCCGGCGTAAGGGCGAATCGTGATCACGTCACCGGTGTTCAGATCACTGACATCGCACTCAATCGGCAAGGCGCCTGAATCTTCCGCAGTGTTGAAAAAGATGGGAGCAATCTTGCCGCCAATGATCACTCCGCCGGCGCGCTTGTTGGGAACATGGGGAATGTCATTGCCGGTGTGCCACAGCACGGAGTTGATGGCGCTTTTTCGAGAGCTTCCGGTGCCGACCACATCACCCACATAGGCCACGGGATGACCTTTCTTCTTCAGGGTTTCAATGGTGTTGAGTCCCTCTGGATCACGGGTTTCCAACATCGCCAGGGCGTGCAATGGGATGTCGGGACGGGTGGTCGCGTGGGTGGCTGGTGAGAGGTCGTCCGTGTTGGTTTCGCCGTCCACCTTGAACACGGTGACGGTGATCTCTTCGGCGAGTTGATCTCGCCGGGTAAACCATTCCGCTGCAGCCCAGCTGTCCACCACCTGTTGGGCGTAACGGTTGCTGGTCGCTAGCTCCATGACGTCATTGAATGCGTCGTAGACCAAGAGGGTGCGGCTAAGTCCTTGAACGGCACAGCTCGCAAGCATCTCGTCTGGATGCTTCAGCAGTTCGATCAGTGCGGCGACGTTGTACCCGCCCACCATGGTGCCGAGCAATTCCACCGCCTCCAAAGGCGCCACCAATGGGCTGGATGCTTTGCCTTGAGCGACGGCACTTAACCAGGTTGCTTTGACATAGGCCGCTTCATCCACGCCGGGGGGAATGCGTTCGCTCAGCAGGTGCAGCAAGGTCTGCTCTTCTCCCGCCGGTGGATTTTGAAGAAGTTCTGTGAGGGCCTGCGTCTGAGCGGCATCAAGAGGAAGCGGCGGGATGCCCTGGCTTTCCCGTTCCTTGGCGTTCTCGCGATAGGTGCTCAGCATCGGTTTTGGCGGCGCAGACAGCGATACACACCATTGTTGTTGGTCAACGTTCCAGCCTGTTGTTTGTGGCACTGGATCGCCTTGCGTAATCTGAATTGAATTTCAGGCCAGGGCATGACCACCACTCACGATCTGCATGTGGTGGACACGCGACCACTGATTCCACCGGCCCTGTTGCATCGTGATCTGCCCATTGATTCAACGGCTCTAGAAACGGTGGAGACGGCTCGCAGCCGCATCAAAGCCATCCTGAGTGGATTGGACCGCCGACTGTTGGTGATTGTGGGGCCCTGTTCTGTCCATGACGTAGAGGCGGCTCGCGATTACGCCCGTCGTTTGGCGCCGCTGCGTGAGCGCCATTCCGCTGAGCTGGAGATTGTGATGCGGGTGTATTTCGAAAAACCCCGCACCACCGTGGGATGGAAGGGGTTGATTAACGATCCCCATCTGGATGGCTCTTATGACATCAATACGGGACTACGGATGGCCCGCTCTCTGTTGCTCGATTTGGCTCGGGAAGGAATGCCCACCGCGACAGAGCTGTTGGATCCTGTGGTTCCTCAGTACATCGCGGATTTAATCAGCTGGACCGCGATTGGTGCACGCACCACGGAAAGCCAGACCCACCGTGAAATGGCCTCAGGCTTGTCGATGCCTATTGGTTACAAGAACAGCACCGATGGCAGCGCCACGATTGCCATCAATGCCATGCAGGCTGCCTCCAAGCCCCACCATTTCCTCGGTATCAATCGTGAGGGTCATGCTTCGATCGTTAGTACCTCTGGAAACCCAAATGGTCACTTGGTTTTACGGGGTGGCAATCGCGGCAGCAATTACCACTTGGAAGCGATTCAGGATTCAGCTGCGGAATTGGCTGGTGCAGGTCTGCCTGATCGCTTGATGGTGGACTGCAGCCATGCCAATTCCAATAAGGACTACCGACTTCAGGCTTCGGTCTTACACGAAGTGGCTGCACAGGTGGACCAAAAACTGAATCACATCATGGGAGTGATGATTGAAAGCCATCTCGTAGAAGGCAACCAAAAGTTGGCTTCAGATCAATCCACCCTCACGTACGGGCAGAGCGTGACTGACGCATGCATCAGCATCGAAACCACCGCTGACCTTCTGGGAGAGCTTGCTGCCTCTGTGGCCAAGGCAAGGTTCAGCTAGATCGCGACGCTCTAGGCGTTGGCCTTGATCAGGCTGTAATCAGGCTGTCATCCAGGTCCAACTCAGGGCTACGCCAAGGGGAACGGTCAGGTTGTCGATGCCCCAGACGCTCATTTGTTCGAGCCCGACAGCCAACGTGCAGACGGCCAACAGTCGAAGTGGGTTGAGTGGACTTTGGGTCACTAGCACTAAGGCGAACAACACCACAGCACTGGTGATGGCCATCGTGCTTGTGCCGATCAAGGACTTGCGCTGCTCCAAGACCATCCAGTTTGGGGAGAGAACGGCGCGCCCAATCAGACCTGCCAGGCCATCACCAAACGCCATCACCAGCACACCAGCACAGGCAGCAGCTGGATTTTCAGCCCAAAACAGGATCAGAAGCAGACAGATGGCGACGCCATAGGCAACGGTCCCGTAGCTCTTTCGACCCACGTCCTCCACCGCAGGCAGCAAGTGCCAACGGTGATTGATAAAGGTGATCAGGGTCACCACCGCAGCGCAAGGCACTGCAATCGCGATTGGAATGCGGAGAAACCAGGCGAGTGGAAGAACCGGTCCAGTGCCGATGTGAACAATCTTTCGACTCAGCTCGCGTTGATCAGGCCAGCGTTGACGGCAGACCAGAGCGCTGCCTAAGACACCGGCCATCCAGAGGGCGATGAGCAAGAGAGATGGCAGAGGCAAGGACGACTCAGGCGGCCTGTTGATGATTGGTCATCGTGCGTAATTTCAAAATGGCTTTGGATTCGAGTTGGCGGACGCGTTCTCGTGACACATTGATTTGACGGCCAATTTCGGCAAGGGTGAGGGGTTCTTCTCCACCAAGGCCGAACCGTAAACGCAAGATTTTTTGTTCGCGCTCATTGAGCTGTGAGAGCCAGCCGCCCAGGTGCTCCTTCTGAATGCTGCGATCCATGCCTTCCATCGGTTCATCGCCGTTGGGATCTGGGATCAGTTCTCCGAGGGTGCTGCGATCTTCTTCGCCACGGGCATGAGCATCAAGAGAAGCGCAGGGGGCGCTTTGGGAGATGAGTTCTTCGAGGTCTCTCGGTTCAATACCCATGGCATGAGCCAACTCCAAACGGTTCGGTTGACGCCCGAAACGATGGGAAAGCTCCCGGGTGATCTTGCGCATTTTCGACAGCTTTTCACTGATATGAATCGGCAGACGGATCGTGCGCGCACTGTTGTCGATCGCCCGTGTCATTCCTTGCCGAATCCACCAGTAGGCGTAGGTCGAAAATTTGTAACCCATCGCTGGGTCAAATTTGTCGACAGCACGTTCAAGCCCGATCGCCCCTTCCTGAACGAGGTCGAGAAGTTCGAGACCTTGGTTTTGATATTTCTTGGCGACACTCACCACCAACCTGAGGTTGGCGGCCATCATCCGATCGCGTGCTCTCTTCCCCATCCGGATGCGATGGCGTTGTTTAGGGGTGCGCTCTTCTTCTTGAATGTCAAGAAGCTCTTTCATGGCTTGCACATGATGGGCAAGCTCAATTTCTTCAGCAGCCGTTAGGAGTGGTACACGCCCAATACTGCTTAAGTAATGACCAATTGAATCAGTGGCCAAGCGTCCACCCGAACGACTTCCTCGGCCGGAGCTTGTGCCACGTGAATGATTGGCTGTATTGCGTCGACTAGCTGTCGGCAATAAAGGTTCCTTAGAGGTGCCTTTAGGGGCAGCCTCATTGGACTCCAGAGGGATCCCCATCACCCTGGTCTCCTGACGAATTTGGGCGCAACTTAGCACCTTGAGCGCTTAGTGGCGGTTGCAATTCTGAAGCCTTTCGGTAGCTCGCTACCTGGATCGATTTGCAGTGTCGATGGCTACGGTTTGCGGTGTCAATAGCTACAGAAATAGTAGGTTTCTTTCTGATTTGGCCTTCAACTGTCGTTGAGGATTGCTTTCGATTTGGTTGAACTAGTGCATTCCTTTCCAGTCATCAATTAACTGCGATTGGGAGTTGCGCTCTTCTCCCTCGGGATACCGTTGAATAAACGTACCGTCGGATTGCATGTCCCAAGCACCCCTGTTATCGCTTAGGTAGCGTTCAAGTAGGCGTTCGAGCTGTGCTCTGAGGTCGGGTTCTTCAATGGGGGCAACCGCTTCGACGCGTCGGTCAAGGTTGCGTGGCATCAAGTCGGCGCTACCGATGAACACCTCTGGTTCCCCACCATTGTTAAACCAAAAGATGCGTGAATGCTCTAAGAAGCGACCAATAATGCTCACCACGCTGATGTTGTCGCTAATGCCTTCAAGGCCCGGGTAAAGGCTGCACATCCCTCTGATAATTAATTGAATGGTGACTCCGGCTTGAGAGGCTTCGTACAAAAGAGCAATGATTCCTGGATCCACCAGAGAATTCATCTTCGCTTTGATTGATCCACCACGGCCTTGTTTGGCATGTTCGATTTCGCGGCGAATCAATTGTTCCATTCCCTTCCTTAGGGAGACAGGAGCAACGAGTAGCTTGCGGAAGCTTTGTTGTTTGGAGAAGCCTGTTAGGTAGTTAAACAACTCCACGAGGTCTTGGCCGAGCTCTGGTCGTGCTGAAAGCAGACCTAGATCGGTGTAAAGACGAGAGGTTTTGGAGTTGTAGTTGCCAGTGCCGATATGCACGTAGCTGCGCAGTCGCTCTTTTTCTTTGCGTACGACCAGAACAATCTTGGTATGCGTTTTGAGGCCAATTACGCCGTAGACCACATGCACACCTGAGCGCTCAAGATGTTTGGCCCATTGAATATTGTTGTCTTCATCAAAACGTGCCTTGAGCTCTACCAGGGCCATCACCTGCTTCCCATTTTCTGCTGCACGGATCAGTGCTGCGATGATCGGGGAATCTTTGGAGGTGCGGTAGAGGGTCATCTTGATCCCCATCACAAGGGGATCATCTGCCGCTTGATTGATAAATTCCTCGACTGAGGTGGAAAACAAGTCGTAAGGGTGATGGAGGAGAACATCGCGACGACGCACGACTGAGAAAATGCTCTCGAACTCCTCTTCTTTGATGGAGCCATCTTCCAACCTTCCCCTCTGCGCTCGGCTGAGGATGGAAGGAGTTTGACCTGAATGCGTTGCATCTTTGAGGTGTGGCAACGGCAGGCTCATCAAGCCGAAAAGATCATCGAGCCCGAGGGGGCCATTCACCCTGTAAAGGTCTTCTTCAACCACGGACATACCGTCCATCAACATCTCAATGACGTCTTGAGGTGTGTCGCTAGCAACTTCCAGGCGGACGACTTCGCCCCCCATCCTTCGCTTTCGCAAGCCCTGTTCGATGGCGATCATCAGATCGTCGGCTTCAAGGTCGCGTAGTTCCAGGTCTGCATCCCTGGTGACCCGGAAAAAGTAATGACCTTCAATGCTCATTCCTGGAAAGAGCAGGCTGAGATTGAAAGCAATGACCTGCTCAAGAGGCACTGCTGTGTGCAATGGCTTGGCATCAGCGCCGCCAAGCTCAGTGGGAATTGAGACAAAGCGCGGAAGGATCTTCTGAGGAACCTTCACCCGGGCCAGCTGGCGTTGCCCCGACTCTGGGTCGTGGATCAGGGCGGCGACGTTGAGGCTGAGATTGCTAACGAAGGGAAAGGGATGGGCAGGATCCACCGCTAAGGGCGTTAAGACCGGAAAAATCGCCGTTTGAAAGAAATTGTCCACCCAGTGCCTCTGGGCTTCGTTCAGCTGTTGGTAGTTGAACAGGAAAACTCCGTGATCCTCCAGCCCTACGCGCAGATGGTCGAGGAAATGCTTTTGCTGGGCCTCCAGCAGAGCTGAGAGCTGATTGCGAATCTCATGGAGCTGCTCCCGAGGGGTGAGGCCGTCTTCGCTTTGCTTGTCGATGCCGGCCTCAACCTGAGATTTCAAGGACGCCACGCGCACCATGAAAAATTCATCCAGGTTGTTGCTGAAAATGGCGCTGAATTTGGCCTGCTCTAATAACTGTGTTCTTTGGTCAAGCGCCTGAGCTAAAACGCGCCGGTTGAAGGCGATCCAGCTGAGTTCCCGATTGATGTAGAGGTTCCCGGGAAGCATGACGCCGCTCATAAATGGACGAGAGCACTGTGCTCGCAAGCGAAAGGTAGCAATCGTCGGTCACCCTGTGGACTCCTCAAGGGGACTGCGCGTCACCAAGAGCACGACGACTAGAAGCAATCCGGCGCCTCCAAAGAACGGACTGGTTTGACCCAGGAGGTCGTAGCCCAGTCCAGCGAGAGGTGGGCCTAAAAAACTGCCAAGACTCTGCAGTGCTTGCAGGCTGCCAAGGGCTGCTCCTTGTCCTTCATCGCTGAGGCGCCTCGAGACGAGGCTGCGAAGGCTTGGGGTCACGAGACCCGTGCCGCTGGCCAAAATCGCCACGGCTGTAAACACTCCGATCCTGGCTTGCTCCGGATCGGTTGTGGGGATGAGCAAACAACCGGCGATGACCAAACCGAGGCCGATCAGCGTGAGTTTCCACTCCCCAAACCGTTTCACCAATGGACCGATCAGGCCACCCTGGACCACGGTGGCGACGACCCCCACAATCAAAAAGGCTGTAGTGGCAAGCTCTGGACCCCAATTGAAGCGTTGCTTGAAATAGAGAACCAGGATTGCGGTGAAGCCATTGAAGGCAAGAAAGAACAGAAAAAACCCCAAGGCCAGACGCCCGACGGCTGGATTGCCAATCACCCGCGCGATTTGAGCGAAGGGGTTGAGCTCCCGTTTGCGGGGAAGGACGCGGCGTTCTGACACCGGATGGGTTTCAGGGAGCAACGTCAGGACAACAACAAGGTTGAGCACGGCGAAGCCGGTTGCCACCCAGATCGGCACCGTGACGGCAATGCGGGCTAATTGGCCACCAAGAAAGGGGCCGATAATGAAACCAAGCCCGAAGGCCACTCCGATCAATCCGAAGGCGCGTGCGCGTTGCTCCGGAGGGGTGATGTCTGCGAGTACGGCTCCTGCCGTGGCGGCTGTTCCACCACTCACCCCATCGATGAGTCGGGCCCCAAACAGAAGAAACAGGGGTAAGACAGCACCTGTGGGCCAGTCTTGGCTCACGGTGATCGCAAACAGTCCGAGGCCGAGGACGGAACCACTGACGCAGATGGCGATCACAGGCCTGCGGCCGAAGCGATCACTCAGGGCTCCGATTAAGGGAGTCGCTGCGAATTGAGCAAGGGCGTAGCTGCCAGCTAAAAGACCAAGGGTGCGACCGTCGGCATTGAACGATGCCAACAGAAAGGGCAGCAATGGAAAAACAATGCTTTCGCTTAGTCGGTCATTGAGAAGCGTTAGAAACGCACTTAATAACGTTGGAACGTGAGGACGGCGCACGTTCGATCGAGACGGTTAATCACCCTCCCACAGACGCCCGCCAGGCGATCAGTTTTTCTAAGGCGGCGGTGCCAACTCCATTGGCTTGCATGGTGCGGGCCTCCTCTACACCGTCCTCCAAGCTTTTGCTCAGTCCGCTCAACCAGAGGTAGCAGCCTGCGTTCCAACGCAATGATTGGGCCATGGGCCCTTGGCCTAGAAGGGCCTCTTTGGCGTGCGTCGCCCAGGCCTCCTCTGATTCCCAGCGGGGGTCGTCTCCAAAGCAGCCATGATCACGGGGGTGAACGATGTGTCGTTCGGGTTCTCCTGAGTTGTGAATGCGAGCTGTGATCCCGGCCCGACTCACCGGCAGGTCTGTTCCGCCCTCTAAGCCCTTCACGGTGATGACCTCCGTTTCTCCGGCCAGCTCTAGGGCTTGCCAGGCTCGGCTTTCCGTTGGTGGATGCACAAATCCACTCACAAGCAGGTGGTGCCCTTGGTGAGCAGTCCAGAGCAGCTCGGCGCTGGCCAGTGGAGGTCGTTTCCCGAGATCATCCCGCGCGGGAAGCAGTGCCTCGCCAAGAGGGAAATGTTCCGGTTGATAGATGAGGGCAAGACCATGCAGGTTGAAGCCTGCTTGAACATCATTGATCGACAGTCCCTGCAAGTTGAGTCCGATCGAAGCGAACAGCTCTGCGGCAGTGATTCCAAATTTCACCGGCATTCGCTTCCCTCCCTGCAAGACCACAGGCTGTCCAGACCCCACCAACAGCAACGTTGTTAAGGGGTAGATCGGTGCCGTGCGAGATCGGCCGTCAAAGGGCATGCCAAAGCAGATCGGCCTGCGTTGATCGGCTTCACTCTGAAGACAGGGCCCGAGACGTCTATAGGTATCGAGCATGCCGGTGAGCTCTTGAGGCTCGGGCCTGCGGATGCGATGGGCAATGAGAAAGGCGCCGATTTGAACGTCTGAAGCTCCTCCCGTGAGCATCAACTCCATGGCCTCATCGGCTTCGCTTCGCGTTAAACCTTTGCTGGTGTGCTCTCCACTGCCAATTTTGCGTAGCAATTGCTTGAAACATGCACGCTTATTGGCTTCTGGAGAGCTTTGCATTGATATGACCGGAACCGAAAGAGATCGTTCCGCAGAATCATCTCCTTCGGTGGTAGTCATTGATACCAGAATCTTTTATGTAAGCCGTTGGCTAGCTTCTGCAAAGGCCCGCATAGCTCCCGTGTAGGGGGTGGGATGGGTGCTGACGTCCTTCGGCGTAATAAAGCCGTTCAATGAGCAGGTTTGGAAAGGCTTCACGCACAACGGCTGGGGTCAACGACAAAGAGTCACTGGTAAGGACGTTATTGATACTCTTTAGGGCCTGATTCAGGGTTTGAGCGAATTGATTCATGGGTGAGGTAAGAAACATGAAATCGAACTAACCATCAACTCAACCATGATGCTGTTTCCCCTGTTGTCGTTCTGTCGCCGATGCTGCTATTGGTTGCTCCGAGCTTTTGAATTGGTAGTCAATGCATCTTTTTTGGGTCTTGATCTTGTAGATGATTTGCTCACTGCTGAGTGGTCCCGCAAGGGTTGCTGATCTCTAGTAGTTCTTTATTGGTCTTTTATTGCATGACAACATCTGCTTTGGCACCGTCCTTGGCTGGTCCCTCGCCATCGACGCTTACTGCTTCACTCATGGCGGCAAAGAAGGCGAAGGGTCTTTCCTTCGCCGACTTAGAAGCGGCCCTTGGGCTCGATGAGGTTTGGATTGCTTCTCTCTTTTACGGACAGGCAACCGCATCCCCTGAAGAAGCGGAGAAATTAGCAACATTGTTGGCTCTCGATCCAGCTATTACCGCTGCGCTGCAGGAGTTTCCGACGAAAGGAAGCTTAGATCCTGTGATTCCTACAGATCCGCTGATCTATCGTTTTTATGAGATCATGCAGGTCTACGGTATGCCTCTTAAAGATGTTATTCAGGAAAAATTTGGCGATGGAATTATGAGTGCCATCGACTTTACTTTGGATGTGGATAAGGTTGAAGATCCCAAAGGAGACAGGGTAAAGATTACAATGTGTGGAAAATTCTTGCCTTATAAAAAATGGTGAGTTTTTGATCTCATTCAAAATGCCCGGCATAGCCGGGTTTTTTTAATGTCTTTAATATTGCTGTTGAAGCTGGCGGAGGGCGTGCGCACTTCGTTCTGGATTGGTGAGCTCTGCACTCAGTGACTTCAGCGCTATTTTGCTATGCGTTGTGGCCATGCAACCCAAGGCTCTTAAGGCAGCTTCAGCAGCTGCATCGGAGCCTTTATGGACCAGAACCGCAAGCCTGGTGCTGATCTCAATGTCGTCTCGTCGCTGCAGCAAGCGTATGCAGGCGATGACAACGGGATCACGCCAATCTTGCAGAGTGCATTCACACAACTGCAGTAATTCAACGGCCTGAAGTTGATGAGATTTGAAGCTGAGAAGATCTAAACCGGCGAGGCGTTGTGCTTGGCTGGGCAACTGCAGAATGTGCTCATATTGAGACAGTGTGAGTTCTGCACCCCAGCAACTCAGTGCCTTGAGCAAAAGGACATCTGGATCATCGGATTGCTTCAGCTGCGTGAGCAACCAATCTTTTGCTTCAGGTTGATGGCATAGGCCGGCTGCATGGATCAATTCAGGATGAATTCCGTGCTGTTCGATCAGGGCATGGATGATTGGCCAACCTGTTTCTGCGAACATCCCCAAACGCTCAGCCACTGCAAAACGGAGTTCAGCAGAAAGGCTGGGAGAGAAAACCTCTCCCAGCCAGGTTGGATTCAAAGGAATCTTCCGTGCATTGGCCAGCCGATCCCAAAGGGAGGCTTCATCAATGGCACTCATATGGTTTGAAGTCAGCGGGCGCCGAGTTCAGCGGCGAGTTCACGTTCTAGCTTTTCATCATGCTCTGTGGGAAGCACATCGGAAATTTTGGTGCGATGGGTGCTGTAGAAGAGCATGCCGATGAACACCATTCCTCCAACAATATTTCCCAAGGTGACTGGGAGGAAATTCCAGAAAATCACCTTATAGAAAGGAACGCCTGAACCGAGGATTGGTCCAGCTGTATGCAGGAACTGGTTCACAACAATGTGCTCCATGCCCATTGTTTGGAAAGCTGTAATCGGCAACCAGCAGGCAAGCAATTTGCCGGGAACACTTTTGCTCACAAGAGCCATCGTGACGCCGAGGCAAACCAACCAGTTGGCCACAACTCCGCGCAAGAATGCCAAAAAGAAACCCATGCTTCCAAGGGCCTCGTACTTTTTCACAACGTTGATCTGGTTAAGAGCAACGATTTTTTGAGCCACAAGATCCCAAATGGGTGGACCAACATTCTCAGCAGAAGCATCCATGCTTCCGCTGGTGAGGCTGATGGCCATGATGATCGCCACAACGAGCGTGCCGATGAAATTGCCAATCCAGACCCATGTCCAATTTCTAAAGGTTGCACTCCAGCTACATTTGCCGGCCCATGTTGCCATCGGTAGCAACGCGAAGTTTCCAGTGACCAGCTCCATTCCGAACAGGACGATGCTGGCAAAACCAAATGGGAATAGAAGAGATCCCACAAATGGCAGTTTTGTGAGGATTCCTACCGTGAGGGCCAGGATGACGGCAAGACCAAGAATGGCGCCAGAGTAAAAGCCACGGATCAGCAGGTTTTTAATGCTGACGGTTGCTTTCTTGCCGCCGGCCAAAATCATGCCGTCGACGAGTTCATTAGGTAGGACGTAGTCCATCTGGGACGCTGTTGCGCTCATGATTGGGTTTAGTAAATGAAAAAAGAATCAACCGCTAACGCGATTCATTAAGCGTGAGAAAACATCTTGTTGCTGTGGTGATACAGAGATTGGATCTTTGTCTTTACCACTTGCGCTGAGCCAATTGACAAAACGCGATAGAAAATCACCTTTGAAAGACATTGAGAAATGAATAAAAGTTTGGTTCGTGATTGCGTTTAACCATGGCTTCAAAATAAAGCGCCACGGTTTGACGTCGTCGAGCTAATTCGGTTTGCTTAAGCTCGAGGCTTTGCTCCGAATTGTTCGATAAGCACCTGTCGAAGAACGTTTTGAATGTCTTCAGCGGGAATGGCTTTTTGCTGCACTTCCCCGATCTGTGGATTTTCGCCTTGCGATCCTCCGATGCTCAAGGTGTAGCCCTCACCCATTTCGCCTTTGCTGTTTTTTGCCTTCGTGCCTGTCAAACCAATGGCACCCATGAAGGCTTGCCCGCAGGTGTTGGGACATCCGGTCCAATGGATCTTCAGCTCTTCGGGAAGCTCGAGCTCTGCATCGAGTTGCTTCGCTGCAGCAATGGCTTGGTCTTTGGTGTTGGTGAGACCAAAACTGCAGTAAGTGTTTCCTGTGCAGGAGACCGTTCCCGCTGCGATGGCTCCCGGTTGCAGGGGGAAGCGTTGCAGCAAGGAGTCAGCTTGAAATGCGTCGAGATTGTCTGTGGAGAGCCCCACAATGATGACGTTCTGGTCTTCCGTTAGACGCACTTCGCCAGATCCATATTCAAGGCTTGCAGTGGCTAAATCGTGAAGATCATTGGCAGTGAGTCGCCCAACGTTCACATGAAGCCCTGCGAAAAATTCGCCTGGATTTTTTTGAGGATGAATTCCGTAGTGAGAGCGTGGTGTGTCATTGAAGACTGAACCTGGATCTTCGGCTAGAGGGCCAAAAAGTTCTTCAACTTTGTTCCTGAAGGTTTCGACGCCAAGTTGGTCGAGATACATGCGAAAGCGCCCTTTAGGACGCTTATCACGTTCACCATTGTCACGCCACAAGCGGATGACGCAATCCGTCATTTTGCAAATCTCATCTTGCTTTACCCATGCATTCATAGGCAGCGCGTAGGCATTCATCTGAGAGGAGAGGATTCCTCCGATCCAGACCCCGAAACCCATCACACCATCACGTTCGACGGGATGAAAGACGATGTCGTTATGCAGTAAAAAATTATCCTTGGCACCCGCAACGGCAGTATTCCACTTGCGAGGAAGATTGGAATATTCTGGATTCCCTTCACAATGGTTGGTTAGGAAATCTTGCAATTCAGTTGTAAATGGGCGTGTATCAATGATTTCGTTCGGGTCAATTCCTGCTAATGGGTTGCCTGTTACATTTCTAGGGTTATCAAAACCCGATTGAATTGAACTCAGTCCGACTGATTTAAGGCGTTTGAGAATATCTGGCAGGTCGTCAAGTAAGACTCCTCGAAGTTGGAGATTTTGGCGAGTTGTGATGTCGCAGCTTCCATTCTCTCCGTAGCGTTCAACAATGGAAGCAACAACACGTAGCTGCTGATTGCTGAGCACGCCGTTGGGGACTCGTAGGCGAAGCATGAACTTGCCTGGAGTTTTGGGACGCCAGAACATTCCATACCATTTCAGGCGAAGCTGTAGATCGGTTTCGTCTACTTCTTCCCAGCCAATCCGAGCAAACTCCTCAATTTCATCGCCCACAAGAAGCCCATCTTTTGAAGCTTTGTTCTGTTCAATCTTGTTGAGCTTCTTGTTTTCTAGGAATGTTCTTGTCGGGATTTGAATGCTCATAGCACGACTGATTGATAGAGGAATTCGTCGGTTGGCGAGATTCCCAGCACATCAGATGGGGGCGTGCTGGAGGAAACGTTTATAGCGATGAGTGGTGTGCCCTTTCGGTATCGGTTGGAACCAAATTGGCCATCACGAGCTCGAAATTATGTTTGATGTGATACAGGAAAGTCTCCTGGTTTCTGGCTCGATAGATCCGTCATTGGATCTAAGAATTTGATTCAGTATTGGCGACCGATTTCACCGATCCAGCGAACGGCTCCTTGGCGGATCATCGACCAAACCCTTGCCATGGCTGCTAAGTCGCGGTCAAAGTCATTGCGGAATCGTTTTGGTGCCCGGCTGCTGCGAGCTGTTGGGTGTATGGGAGCGCGAGAATGCTTTCTGCCGTAGTAAGTCATGCATGCATGAATCGTGACCACTCGACTTCATCAGTTCCGGTGGGTTTCGATCCGTGGCCGTTGCTACGTAAACGTGCGGAACCCGGTCGTGAGTACGGCCTGCGCTTGGTGATTCATGGCCGTTCTGGTGGAGTTGTTCCCCCCTGCTTTCAGGAGCTGTTGATTGCTGTCGGTGAGCGCCGAAAAGCCTCAGTTGAACTAGAGGTGTTAACGGCGGAGAGCCCAAAGCCAGCACAGCGCGATTGTGCATCCCAATGGTTGGTGCCCCTGCTGTTGCTTCCTGGCAGTCATGCGCGCTGTGATGTCCCTCAGATTCGGGACCGGTTGAGGGGTGAGGGTGTGGCAGTGAAGCCGCTTCCGTTTCTTGGCTCTTGGGAGTTTTGGTGGTTCCTGATGTCTCGTTGGATCGCTGACGTTTCTGTCCAGCACCCCTCGCTAGCGCTGATTCACCACCCATTAAGGCCAGGGCTGTCGGATCGTTTCCTCACTTCACTGCAACGCCGCTTTGATCTGCCCGTTGTGCCCTTTGATCGTTGGGATAGGTTTGTTGTTGATCATCCAACCATGGTTCCATTACCGCTTTCGTTAGCCCCTAACCGGATGTCGGAGGCGCTGCGTCAGGCTGGCGGTTTGCCTTCTCTCCTTGAAGATCCTGTGCTCCGTCAGGGTCTGATCCATTGTCTTGCTGCATTGCCGTGACTGACTCGACCAACACAGGAACTGTGTATCTCGTTGGCGCGGGACCAGGAGATCCAGACCTTCTTACCGTCAAAGCGCATCGTCTACTGCGATGTTGCGATGCCCTTGTTTACGACTCATTGGTTCCTAGTGAGGTTCTCGAGCTTGTCCCCGAGACCTGTGAGCGCCACTTCGTCGGTAAACGTCGGGGGCATCATTCCGTTCCACAGCCCAGCACCAACTCCGTGCTCGTGGCTTTAGGTCAGCGCCATCAAACCGTGGTGCGCTTAAAAGGAGGCGACCCTTTTCTTTTCGGACGCGGAGGTGAAGAGGCCGCCCATTTGGTCTCCCATGGCATTGCTGTAGAGGTGGTGCCGGGTGTGACCTCGGGTATTGCTGCTCCGGCTTATGCAGGAATACCAGTGACCCATCGGCGTGCCGGCTCCTCGGTCACCTTTGTGACCGGTCATGAGGAGATCGATAAACGTCGCCCCTCCGTGAATTGGCGCGCTCTGGCCACCGCGAGTGATGGTTTAGTGATTTACATGGGTTTGCATAATCTCCCGCGAATTGCTGAGGAATTGATCGCTGGCGGTTTGGACGGAGAGACCCCTGTTGCTGTTGTTCAGCAGGGCACCGTGGTTGGTCAGCGATGCCTCAAGGCACCTCTGCGCGAGGTGGCAGAGGCCACTCGAACAGAGAACTTTGCTTCGCCTTCCATCGTGGTGGTGGGTGATGTGGTGAGCCAACAAGTGGCTGCCTGTGCGCCTGAGCCCGCGGCGGTGACCATGCCGATTCCATTCTGAATTTTGATCCTTCACGGCCATTGGTCGCTTCAACCAATTGGTCGACCAGTGGCTGGGACGAGTCGGTAGTGGTCTTATCAAGATGGTGGTTGGATGGTTGGCACGATTGCCTCTATCAGCGAACCTTTTCTTGCTTGTTGGCAAGTGAAGGTATCGATTTTTGTCATTGGCTTCGTGAGGATGTTTTTGATTCAGTGCTGCAAAATGCTCTCAAAGAGTTTTGTTCTATGCGCCCCGATCGTTTTAGTGAACAGCGTGGGTTAGAGCAGCCAGCAAACCATCACGCCGAGATGGCTTATTTGGGTGGATGAGTGGCATCCGCTACGGATTAAACGAGGTATAGGCGTTAGAGATAATTTCTAATTTTTAGTTGAGATGTTCGAGCTTATTCCTTATACGCGTTTTCGCGATACTCCATCTGTTCGTTTTTTTGATGTCACGATTCCTGATTCGAATGCTCGCGACTTAGTTGTTCACCGCGGGCCAGCGGTGAGTCCGCCGGATGCAGAGGAGAGCGGAGCTTGGCAATTTTATTTGCATCCCCATCAAGAAGACAACCTGTTAGCCGCTAGTGGAGGGCGAACGTTTTATTTGGTCAATTTTGCTTGGGATCAGCCTTTTCATATTGTTCGTCTGGCGGCAGGAGGCGACATTCTTCGCATTCCTCCCGGAACATTTCATCGATCTATTTCTGATCTAGATGGATCTGTCGTGCTCAATCAAGCGGTTCGTGAAGAGAAGGCATCTTTGACCCGTGAGTTTCGTGTTTATAACAGTGGTCGTATCCCTGCCTTGAGGTTGGTGACGACCAAAGGCGCCATTCGTCCTGTGTTGCATGGTGTTGAGCCGCTTCTTCAAGCTGCCTGAATAAGAGCCGTCTTGTTCTTCGGTTGATTGGTGTTGTCGTTAACGGTGGCTTGAATGGTCCAACTCAGATGGCTTTGCGTGGATGCAGGCCCGCTGAAGCTGCCCGTGATCGCTGCCGTGAGATCTGGGCGGGAGGAACTCGCCAGCACGATGTAGCGATCGGTTGTTTCTCCACCGGCGCTGGGATCAAACCCACGCCATCCTGCACCTGGCAGATAAATCTCTGCCCAGGCATGCAGGTCGTAGGACTCGGGTGCCGGATTCGCTAAGTGGTAACCGCTGACAAAGCGAGCCGGTAAACCAATGCTTCGGCAGCATTCCACCATCAGCATGGCGAGGTCGCGGCAGGACCCAACCCGCTCTCGCAGTGTTCGGCCTGCTGGCCAGGCGGCTCCTTGATGGCGTTGGGTGTATTTCACCCTGTCTTGAATCATTTCGATGAGCTGTTTGAGGAAAGGCAGCGCTTGTTGGTTGGTGCCCATCAAGGCGTCCTGAGCTAAGGCAACTGCTGAGGGATCGTGTTGGCCGTTTGGCAGCCAGCCCTCTAGCGCTCCTTGTAGATCTGGATTCAATCGACCACGTGGGTAGGGGAGCAGGGGTTCGCGCCCGTCGAGACATTTCAGTAACGGTGCTGAAGTCGTGGTTTCAACGCGACTGCATGCTTCGAAGCTGAGCTTATCCGTGGTGTTTTGAAAGCGCACGCGTCGAATGGCATCGCCGCTGGCTGCGACGAGTTCATGGCTATGGCAGGGCTGAGGTGAAATGTTGAGTTGGTAATCGATCAGGTGCTGATGACCATGACCCCGAGGTCGCATGCAGAGCCTGTGTTCGCTCAGACTGATTTGAGCGTCGTAGTGATAAGTGATGCAGTGGATTAGCTCAGCGCGCATGATGGATCAGTGGGAATGGAGCCAAGGTCGGTGGTGATGAAATATCGGGCGTGAATCAGTTGATGCAGTTGATTGAGCTCTTCCTGTAATTCGTCGATGGCTTCGTGCAGCCCCCGCTCAATCAGGACATCAATCCGTACATAGCTCCACTTGGCAAGCAACTGTCCGCGCAGGCATTCGAGATCATCAGGAGGGCCCAGTTGTGGTTGTCGTTGGATGAGGCGCAATGTGTCGTTGATTTGTTGTAAACAGAAGCGCACTGATCGTGGAAAGATCGGATCCAGTAAAAGGAACCTGGCCACGGAAGACGGAGTGATTGCTTGTTGAACACTTTGCCGGTACATCTGATAAGCCCCAGCTGTACGAAGTAGAGATATCCATTGAAGTTCATCAAGAACCCCACCAACTTCTTTTGTGTTTGGTAGTAGAAGAAAATACTTCACATCCAGGATCCTGGATGTTTTGTCGGCGCGTTCGATCCAGCGGCCTAGTTGACTGAAGAGCCAGGCCTGATCACGGCTTAGGGTGACATCCGTAATGCCATAGAAAAGCTGGCAACCTCTTCGGATGCTGCGGAGCTGTTCTTGATCTGGTTCTTGCCAGATTGATTCACCATCTTGAACATTCCAGTAGAGGTCGTTCAGTTGCTCCCACATTTCTGTGGTGATCACATCACGGATCTGGCGAGCATTTTCTCTTGCATTGGCAATGCAGCTCAGAATGCTGTTGGGATTGTCGCGATCAAGGAGCAAAAACCCCACGACATCTTGCGGAGATCGCAGTGGGTAGACTTGATCAAAGCTCTGCCTGTCTCCACTGGCATCAATGAGTGGAAGCCATGGTTCGGCGCTGCCGGGAGGGCAATCCAACGCCATGGCTTCACTCACTTCCAGGAAACGAGAAATGTTCTCTGCGCGTTCCACATATCGATTAATCCAATACAAGGAGTCCGCAACCCGGCTCAGCACGGCATTGCCTCCTGCATGCTTGGTTCAACTCGGCTGTCTTTGACAATCTGGCTGTCACCAACAACCCATGTGTCTTTACAACCTCCTCCTTGCGATGAGTTCACCACAAGGGAACCACGTTTCAGGGCGACGCGAGTGAGTCCACCCGGGCTGACCCAGTTCGATGCTCCGCGTAAAACATACGGTCTTAAATCCACATGACAAGGAAACAATTCTCCATTGCTTAGTGAGGGAACGGTCGAGAGTTGTAATGTTGGTTGGGCAATGTAATTTCGAGGATTTGCTCTAATTTTTGAGTCGAATTCTGCGATTTCACTTCGGCTTGACTGTGGTCCGATTAACATTCCATAACCCCCTGCTTCAGCCACAGACTTCACTACAAGTTTTTCGAGGTTTTCTAAAACGTATTGGCGATCATCTGGCTGGGAGCAGAGATAAGTGGGGACGTTGTCGATAATCGGTTCTTCGTCAAGGTAATAACGGATCATTTTTGGTACATAGGCGTAGATCAATTTGTCGTCGGCGACCCCAGTTCCTGGAGCATTGGCGATGCCGATGCGGCCATTTTGCAAAACATCCATCAATCCAGGCACGCCAAGTGCCGAATCGCGACGGAACACCTTTGGATCGAGGAAATCGTCATCGATTCGTCGGTAAATCACATCCACTGCTTCTCGTCCAGTGGTGCTGCGCATCCAAACGCGGCCGTCTTCGCAGATCAAGTCACGCCCTTCCACCAGGGCAATGCCCATCTGTTGGGCGAGGTAGCTGTGTTCGAAGTAAGCACTGTTGAACACTCCTGGTGTGAGCAGCACAACGCGTGGTGAATCTGCCCAAGGAGCTAAGTCCTGCAGTGTTTGCAACAATCTCGAGGGATAGTCGTCGATGGGTTGAACGGTTCGACCAGCAAACAGGCTGGGAAATAACCGCTTCATCACCCGTCGGTTCTCGAGGAAATAGGCCACACCAGATGGACAGCGCAGGTTGTCTTCCAGCACGCGCCATGTGCCTTCTTCGTCGCGGATGAGATCCAGTCCTGAGATGTGACACCAGCGATTCAATGGGAGCTGGATGTCTTGCATTTGGGGTCTCCAGCCCTGAGAACTTTCCACGTCTTCCCCTGGAATGACACGATCCTTCAGGATTCTCTGTGGTCCGTAGACGTCGGCTAAAAACCGATCGATGGCCTCCAAGCGCTGAAGAAGACCACGTTCGAGCTTGGCCCAATCGTTGAGGTGAATGAGCCTTGGCAGGGGATCGAAGGGCAGGATCCTTTCTCCCCCATCTAATCCTGCGCCATTCAGCCGGAAGGTGGCGCCTAGTCGTCGGAGGAGGTTTCCGGCCGAAGCATGATTTCGATTCAGTTCCGTGAGCCCAATCTGCCCAAGCGACGACAGCAGTGGCTCCAAATCTGCTCTGGGAGCAGATTGCTTTCGACAAAAATATTCGTCGTAACCGAGGGTTGGCCGATACTCATTGAACATTGGCTCACCATTGAACTCAGATATCAAAGATCTGCATGTCTGTTGGGCCACGTGTTGTTTGTTACCGATCGCTTGATCGGGCAGCAAACTGGTTCGAGTGATGGTTTTTTGGTTTCGGTTAATACCCTTGCTGGATGAACCATTGACCCATCAGGGATGAATCTTTTTTTGTTGAGGGGTATGTTGCGAGAAGCTTCCCGACTCGTTTTGGATGAAGTTCTTTGGTCACGATTGATCTTTGCCATCGGGGCTGTGGTGACTGCCGCCACGATCGCCTTGGTGCTTCAGGGTCATTTCACTTGGCTTGGACGGGAGCCTTTCGATGAAGGCTGAACCGTTTCTGGCTCCAGGCTTGGCCTGGGCCCTGGTTGTTCTTTTTTCAGTGCTTTGGATTGCCCTGGGCCTGGCTTGGGGGAGGAGAGGAAAGGGGGACGCAGATG
>WLWH01000465.1_pt1 | contig 32819 bp, 20 predicted proteins | sample 6712741 | NCBI WGS metagenome assembly WLWH01 (sample SAMN12718694, study PRJNA515312) | sponge metagenome | isolation source: marine sponge | host: Mycale hentscheli | place: New Zealand: South Island, Marlborough, Capsize Point | collected 2003-05-01
TTAGAAGCATCAGTGGTTTCGTCCATCATTATTGTTATGAATGGAGGTGACTGCAGGGAGTTACCAATATTCCTTAACACACGTATATCCATAATCAGTTGTCTCAGTACGTAAATTAGTTGCTATATCATCTTTGAATTGTTGTTCAAGTTTTCCTCTACCGATCCAATTACTTTTAAAAACGCGTTTTATTGCCTGAAGCTCTTCTTCGCCTAGCTGTGGTTGATATATGTTAATCATAATTATAATATATAGATTTTTTTACAATATTCCAAATTATTCTGGAAATATTTCAATACAATCAACATTAGAATCATTGATCATAAGCATGGTTCCATTCTCTAATTTGAATTTGGTGAACTGGCCTTGTTTAATGCTATCTGGCAATACTCTGTGATATGTACGTTTATTGCCTCCGGAGAAGTGGATAATCTGAGTAACCGTCTTTCCTAACTCATTTACTGTAGAATGCATATTGGGATGTGTATTGTCAATCATACTGTAACTCCTTTAAATGTTTTTATCATATTATACCAATATAATGATAAATTTTCAATAGTAAAAGACTTTTTCAATATATTTCTTGCGTTTTCTGTAATTTGTTTACATTTGATAGGATTAGACTTTACCCAGTTAATCTTTTCAATCAAATCAGACCAATCATGATTACATGGAATGTAAGTTTCATATGGTATGAATATATCTGGTATTGTCTTTACTCTGCTCATATCTGGCTTGATCATTATACTACCATATTGTATAATTTCAAAATCTCTAAAACAAAATTCTCCCATTCCAAATGGAGATATAGTACATTTACTTTTCCTCATTAAATTTGCAAATTCACCAAAAGGCCTTTTATCCGTTACATATGAAATGTTATTTGATTTAGATAATATCTGCCACGGCGTTGTTCTATGAGCTGTATAATATATATCATTTCTGGCTCCATGGTCGTAACATTCATCATGATGTCCTTGATATATTGCACAAACGTCAATCGTACGATCTAAATTTAACGCATCAGGTATAAGATAATTTGGATTTGAATATCCTAGATTCCATCCGGTTAGTTTTATACGATCGTATATAGATTCTGGAATATCATATGATAAATCTAAATCACTACCAGAACCAAAAAACCATTTGTTAAAAGCTGTTGGTATTTTATAATCTTCTCTTTCCAATATAGCTGGCTTGAAAAGATATTGTGCATTGGATTGACTGAATACTTCATATGCTCCCATTAATGATGTTGAATCAGAACCATCAAATAGAAAATAATCACCGGTATTATTAGACAGATATTCCAATCCTTTATCAATGTTATATAACCCACCAGCAGTATCATCTAGTCTATCAAAAGAAAGAGTAGAATTTTCAAACTCTTTTATATAATTATCAATATAACCAACTAATTCATCTTTGCTACGTCCAGTAGCCTCCATATTATTATTTATAAACTTATCAGTAAGTAATCTTTTTCTAGTTGCTTTAGCTATGTCTGAAATTTCTTGTTGTGTAGGTATAAGATGATCATACTCAATTACATCAAATTCACCATCTACAACTTTCATAAATTGTTTTTGATCTATACTTGGTAAATTTTTAAATTTAAAATTATCTGCACCTTTAAAATAATTTTTTATTGTTGGTATAATCTCATCTAGATATTTTGCACCTTCTTTTATAAGCTTTGTAACAATACCTCTTTGAGCTATTGGTAAATCACCACCATATTCCAATTTACTTTTTAGTATTTGTTCAGACATATCCCATCCTTGTTCTGCTGCTATTCTATCTAAGTTACCAGCTATGTCTCTAAATGATTGACTATTATAAAAATCTTTAAATCCGCCATCTTTAATAAACCAGTTTTCATTTACAAATGGTCCATCCTTTGAAGGAAAATCTAATACCCTTGCATGACCTGCATATGGTTGCCAAAGACCCTCCGTACCTTTACCTGCTAAATCAGTAGATTTATAGAACATTTGGCTCTTGCCATTTGGTAATGGAACATTGACAATGGTTCTACCACCTTGATTACCTAAATACTGTATGTTCTCACCTACTAAATCTTTGATATCAAATCCTACGTCATCAGCATACTTTCCTTGTGCTTTGAGTATATCTAAAGCATTTTGGACAGTACCATCATCTATATTTACAGAACCATAATGTGTAGGATATTCTAATTGTTTAATAGGTAACATTTCATATAAACCTTTTTGTCTAGAAACTTCTGGTGCAGCCTTTACTACATCATCTGTTCTGCCTAGTAGGTTATCTATATACTTCATAATCTTTGGACCACCTTTCTTTATAAGATTTCTAAGAGCTCCATATTGAGCTTTAGGTAATTCACTACCATATCTTGCATATATAAATTTATCCATACTACTATCATTATCTTGAAAAGATATAGTATTTAAAAGCTGATTAATTTCATCCTCTGTATAAATTTCTTGAAGCTGTTTATATTGTGAATTACTCTGCATTAATTCTTGCATCTCTGGTGTTACCTCTGATTCAAAAATACTAGGTAACCCTTTTCTTAAATTATCATTTTCATAGCCATATCTAATTGCATTTAATCTTGCTCTGACTTCTGTAGGTTGACTTAAATAATTAAATCTTTTAGAACTTATTGATAGTTCAGGATCATCCATCACCCTTTTTTTATTATTTTTAGTTAGTTTCTTTATAAACTTTTCATCTGCTAATGGTATAGTTGATTTTTTAAATTCAGAGTTCTTACCCCCAAAATCTTGTGAGTGTGATAATTCATGTACCAATACATCTTCTAGACCCATTCCAAATAATTGATCTTCTGCATTTGCAAAATCATTATCTATTAAAATACGGTGTCTGCCTGGAGTGTATGTACCTCTAAATTTTCCTTCACTATCAGTAGACTCAATTTCTACTTCATCTAATTCTCTGTTTCTTTTAAAAGTTCTATCATTAATAAGTCTTTCATTTTGATTAAGGCTGTTGCTTAATAAGTTTTGTCCCATTGCAGAAGTTAACCAATCCTTTAAAAAGTCTTTTTGATCTTGTCCAATCAAACCTCCACCATCTTGCCTTTTAGGTAAAGTTTTAATTTTACCGTTCTTAGTTCTAGCATATCTATTCTTTTCATTCTCCATGCTAGGAATAAGTGTACCTGAATATGATTTACCTTTCCAATTCCAACTTACTGAGCCACCTTTTTTAAAATTCATATCTACTTTTTCTCCTGTTAGTTTGTGTATTCCTGTTTCTGGATCTATTAAAGAAGAACCGCTGCCAACTTCTAAAGGTGATAACATAGGTGCATACCTGCCCATCAGACGCATCAAACTTCTATCTATTCTTGTATCTGGATTCTTTTTTCTATAATCTTGTATTTCTTTTCTTTTGGTCTCATCACCTCTAACATATGCATCAAAATAATGTTGCATATTATAACCTTTATTTTTTATATATTCTTTTATTTTTTCAAGGTCATTCATTGTAATCTGATCATTTACTTTTCCATAAAGTAATGTTGGGCTACCTTGTTCTAAATCTTTTTTTATATCATTAGTTAAAACAGACATTATATTATCTTTTTGTAACATTGGTATTTCTATACCATCTTCTGCCATCATAGTATTATCTTCCTCTATAGTATCTATAGCTGCAACATTATTCATTAACTCAATAAATTCTTCGTCTGAGTTAACATTATCCATTAAGTTTTCAAAATGAACGTTGTTCTTTATTCTTTTATTTTTTCTTGCTTTTTCTAAATCTTCTATTGTAAAATCTTCCATACCTGCATCATATAAACCTTCTTGCTCCATCAAATATCTGAGTGGTTGCATTCTTCCTAAATACTCTGTAGGTCTTGTATAGTAATATTGATCTTTAGGTATATCTAAACTATTTTCTTTCATTCTAGAAAGCATAAAATCAGTTGTAGATTGAGGAATCCTATTACCTCCATCATCGGCTGCATGACTCCACTCATGTAATGGTATAGTGTTATAACCACTTAAATAATTACCAGGCTCAAATAAAATATCAGAAGTACTTGCAGAATATTCCGGTCTTAACATAATTGCACCTGGGTATTCATCAGCATTATATACACCTTGTGTACCACCTACACCTGTAGAAATATCACTAGATCTAGGTAAGAAACCTACACGTGTTTGCATTACATTCTCTAATCTAGTTTTTATTTCTTCTCCTATTTGTTCATCAGTATAATCAGGAAACTCTTTTTTTAATCTCTCTACATATTTGGGAGACTGTAAGTAATTTTTAAACCACTTATATTGTTCTACTCCCTCTTCATTTACACCACCACCTTCTTGTTTATATATTGGATTAATTTGTATATCTCTAGATCTACTATTATCAAACATTTCTAAAAGCTCTTGCATCCTTTTTTCATCCCCTTCTACTTTCATTTCTTTTGACATCCAAGAAGGACTAGGGTTTGCCATGTTTTCATCTGGAGATATAATAGCCTCATATGATGTAGGTATTTGTGGTATATTTATCTGACTAGCTTCTATTGAATCAGGTACATCCATAGGCATAATTCCAAAAGAATCTAATGAACTTGCTGGTTTTGTTTTTATTCGTGCTGAACGGAACCAATCTACAGGATATCCATAATTACCACCTTCACCAAAGTTAAAAATAACATAGGGACTATCTTCAGTTGGCATCCTAACTATTTGAGCTTTATTTATATCCTTATCATTATAAAACCCTGGATTCCCATAATTCTCTGCTGTTTGAAAAAGTTTTTCTTTTATTTGATCTAGAGTTATATCTACTTCTTTTTCTCCACCTTTTTGTTTCTTTTTCCATGATCCTTCTCCAAATTTAATAGCAGCTTCTTTATCTGTACCAAACTCTATAATCTCACCTCTTGTTTTTGCTTCCTCAAAAGCAGGCATCCAATTTTTTTCTTTAGACATATCAATCCAAGTACCATCTTCATCTTGAAATAAAGTAGGAAAAGAAAACCAATTTTTTCCATCTAAAGTTTCTGTTCTCATTATATGAGAAGACTCCCCAATTACATTTCCTTCTTCATCATAATTTAATCTAACACCATCTCTATATGGAAGTGAATATTTATTTTCAAGACCATATTGTGCAAAAGGTTTATTTCTTTTCTTATCATATTGAAAGTTTCTCAACTGTGTAGTTAAGTTTTGACCACCATCTTGTTCAGTAGGCAAATATCCATCAGCTTCTAATTGTTCTTTAGTAAATGCTGCAACAGCTCCTGGTATAGCTGCTTTAAATATATTAGGATTATTTATATTAAACATTCCATCATTTCTTTTCAAAGATTTCAAAGGAACCTTATGGGGATTGAATAAAACATTAGTTCCTATAACATCTTTAGCAGTCTTAAGTCCATCCTTTACATTGAAGATTTTAGCCATAGATTCTGCATTAGGATTATTCATTAAATAATTTGCATAATCATCAGCATTTAAATAAAGTCTACTTAGATCAGGTATATCACCTGTTAATGCGTCATCACGCAAAAATTTATCTAGCAAATTATTATTTTCCAGTGCTCTTTGAAATCCATCATCACCTAAATTAGGATCATAATTTATCATTCTCCAATTGTTACCTTGTGCATCAGCTAATTTTATTGGTATATTAGTTTGTGGATAACCTAACTCTTGTATTACTCCTGAATCTTTCGGTCTAGACCCAATATTATAGTTTTTATAACTTAATGCAACTTCTGGATTATCAGTTGTAAAAACAGCTTTTGTTTCACGTGAGGAATTACCATATAACCCAATAGGACTTGTATAGTCAGCATTATCTTGACCGGTGCCTCTATATACTTTATTTTTAAAAACTTGTTCAGCTTGATCAGTTGTACCTCCAGCATAATCTATAAAATTGTCACTTCTCATTTGAACAAACTGTGCAGGAGTTCCATCAAATGTAGAACCATCTGAGTACTTCATCCAAGACCCATCTGCTTTACTTGCTTTCTCTATAGCCTTATACTCTCCCAGTAAAGATTTATTATTAAGAATATCTTTATTAACTGTTGACCAATCTATTTCTGATGCAAAATCATCTAAATAATAATTTCCTATATTTTTAATTTTCTTAGTATTTTTAGCAGCACTCTTGAGTAATGCTTTTAATATAGCACCTCCTCCTTGCATCATAGGATACTCATCCACATACTCTGCATTTTGAAAATAATGTTCTTCACCAGGCATCATCATCATTCCTGGACCAACATTAGGTTGTGCCCATACAGGATATTCTACACCTTGCATAGTAATTTGATTACCTTCAATACGTGTATTTTTTCCAGGATGATCCCATTGACCTTTTGGGTCTGTAATCATTTCATTTGGTCCTCCTGGTAATCCTATCTTTTTCTTTCCCATAATTACCTCATTGATAGATTTAACTTAGTGTTATTTAATCTTAATAACATTTTTCTGTTGCCTGATGTTCTTCTTCTTAATAAAACATGATTTGAATAGTGTCTAAATTTTTTACGTTGTGTTTCTGGTTTATTGTAATTTAAATTTATACTATTTAAAGTTCTTACATACCCATTACATGATGTACTCCATATAGGTTGCTCTGCATTACTAAACTCTCCTCTATCATTAGTAATATCCCAGAATTGGTTTAATCTATATTTCTGTTCTACTTTTGCTGCTAACACATCTATGCTCTGTGTTCCTATTATTGGATAAGTCAATTGATTCCAAGGATCATTATATGGAGCCATATTTAATAATAATAATCCAGAAACTTGTTCATTATTATAAATTGTTGCTTGATCAAAGTTAAAGTTTAAATCTTCCCAAGCATCACCACCACATGCATTTGGTAAATGTCCTTTGTTTACATATGTTTCTAATTGGTATTCTATACTTCTTATTGTATTTACTGCTTGTCCAGTATTACTTATTAAATCTATTTCCCACGGATAATCTACGCCATAGTAATTAGCAAATAAATCACATCTATCATTGTGTCTCCAGAATGAACTTACTTTATAGTTTGGTTCTATAGTTATAAGTGAATCATAGTTACATAATAATGGATTTGGATTAACCCATGTAGGATCTCCTATAGCTCCTAAGCCATTAACAAATGTATTAGGACACACTCCTGTACTTGTTACTGTACCTCCCGGATCACACTCACAAGTTACCTTTCTACATATTGGTCTAAATTGTACATCATCTGTGCATGTACCTGTTTCATCAGTCCACCAACCTGACGTTTGATTAGGGTAAACTAATGTATAACCTGTAGGACAATTGCATGAATAAGGAATACTACATACTGCTCCTGCCACTTGTGCAGCAACAGCTTGCATACTTGGTTGACTATTTGCATTACACCCAAACTGATTTCCACCTGGTGGAAGTGATGCACCACCATTTGTCCATACAGTATTTGTTATAGAATTTACTGCTATTGAACTACCACCTGCTTGTCCTCCGTTAGGTAATGATGTTCCAGCACCTACAAACACAGCATAAATTTCTTGTGCAGTATCTCTACTACCTAAGAATGCTTGACCAGCTGCCCATGATCCATCATTGTTTGTTGTTACACCAGGGTTAACATTAGGTGTTTGCATTGTAGCTATTAAACCAGAACCAGGTGTTTGTTGAGCTCCAGTACCATCAGTAATTACAATTAATATTTGTCTAAAGTTAGGATCTGATGCTCTAGCTGGATATTGTGCTGCAAGAGAACTACGTGTTTTATCATTTAATAATGCAAGTCCACCATCATTTATATTAGGCGGAGATCCTGGAGCTCCTGTACCAAATGGATCATTTGCACCTATTGCCATATCTGTGTGTGTGTTACCACCAGTACCTGATAGCCAACCAGTAAGAACATTAGTTTGTTCTACTTGATTATTATTCCCAGAATAAAGTAAGTTTACAGCTTCTGCTCCTGTAATTGTATTACTCATGCTTAAAGCGTTTATACCTGCACTATTTGGAGATAATAAGTGTAGACTTTGAGTACCACCATTCCGTCCAGCACCAGACCACTTTGTAAATCCTACTTGAAATTCTCCTGCTGCCATAGGTGTTCTAATGGCTGGGTCATTCATAAAAGTATCTACCCAAGCTAATTGAGCACCTCCTGCTGTTAAAAGTCCACTATTTGAAACTTGACCTCCTGGGGTTAATATTTGTCCACCAGGCAATGAATTAGAATTAGGAATAACATTACCATTAGTATCTAATTGGAATGGAACATAACTAGGAGCTATAGCAGTTTGCACACCGGGGTTCAGTGTAGGGTCATTAACCCCAGGTGGACTATTAGTAGTACTACCAGAAACATCCATTGCAATAACTATATCTAATCCACATCCTACTGGACCACCTGTAATATTAGCAATTACCTCTTCTACTGTTACATTAGATGGAGCATCAAAATTAGTTCCTTGTTCACATAACCCTGTAGTAGGATTAAAATTATATCCAGGTGGACATTGTGGTATTGTAGTCTCAACAGTCTTAGTTGTAAAAAAATGATTGATACTTGGTAAAGATAACTCTGGGTGCCAATCATGAAATGATATCCAAGCTTTAGACTTAGGATCATAACTTATTGTCCATGAGCAATCATGAAAGTATATTGGATCACCTAAAGTTATTTGTGTTCTTTTTCCTAATAAAAATCCAGTAGCTTCATCATATGTAATATTTGCTATATGTTCTGGTCTAACTTTATAATCTTTTTTCATAAAGTAAACTATATCATCATTAGCATCATATATAGTTTGACATCCTATACCTACTACAGGATTATCAGCTAAAGGTGAATCTTCTAAATCTGGAAATTGTCTTATCAAAGATGATGGTAAGTATTCATTAAACCAATACTTCATACCTAAATTAGATATAGGTGTAAGACCTTTACCGGGTGTGTATTGGAAAATTTTACCTTGTGCCTGTGATATAAAAAATAAACCAGCAGGAGTATTCATTACACTTCTTAAACTTTCACATGATCCGTATTCATTAGATACATCGGCATTAGCAATATTCTGAAAAGGTTGACTAAACAATCCTCCATCACCAATTGTTAGTTTATTATCTGACAGTGTTTTAATTTGATCTACCCCTGAAAATAACTGTGGAGATAAAAATGGAAAGAAAACTACTGCACCACTTTTACTAAATGGTTTAATGACACTAACTTCACCTTTAAAATCTTTATAGTTAGCTGGTAAGAATACTCTCCAAAAATCTTTTTTAAGTTCATTCTGTGCTTGTAAAGAATAAATTAACCTTTTTGGATATCTAGTAAAACAAGATTCTGCTACTAATGGATCATAATCTCTAGGTTGTATTCTACCAAAAGTTGTTATTTGTGATTGAAACTTAGAAGGACTAAGTGATTCATCATATTTATAGTAGTTATCAAATTTTTGTATTTCTGCATGAAATAAATCATCTAGATCATTATACTTATATACATCATAAAATCTTCTTTCTTTAGGTTCTTCCCAATCTCTATACGGTAAGTTAATTTCTGATTCTACATAAAAATCATTTACACCATTAACATGCGTATACATATAAGCATGTACCATACTAAATGTAGCATTTAATTCATCTCCTAATATTATATCTGCAAATGCGTCTATAAATCCACATGTACCTGTACCTCTATCTAAATAAAACAAATCATTTGGTACAAGAGGTGCATCTCCTGATGCAATAGTACTAAGTCCTAAAGTTGATACTGCACCTGCTAAAGATCCCATATCAAATTTCCTAGTATCCATCCAATATCTAGGATAAGGAATATTAACTCTTAAACTATAATCATATGGAAAACCATCATACTGACCCATCATAAAGTCAGTAAAAATAGGCATAATGTGTTTTTCTGTATATCTTGCTATAAATACATCTCCACTAAAAATAGGTTTACTTGTATATAAAAACTCATCAGGATTTTCTGGATCTAACTTTTCTACACAACCTCTCATTTGTATTTGCTTAACGCCATCAAGTTGACCGTATTGATTATCAACGTTAAACTTTAATGCACCATACAAAGCAGATATAGGTTGTAAATAAGGTCCTTCTGGCTGAAGTAGTTGGTTATTACTAGAATCTTGTGGAGTTCCGTCTTGACGTATAAAACCTCCTAAAACAAATCTTGATTTATCTTCTATTGTTGGTTCATCAAATTCATCACTAATTGCAACAGCTACAGTATCTGGTCTAAATAAATTATTAATTTTGTAATTATTGTTCTCAAAAGTTTGGAATGATGACCCTAGATAATTAGAAGCTAGTGTATTAGATCTAAATCTATCTCCTACACTTTTAGGTATAAAACTATTATAAAATCCATGAGAATTATATTTTAATGCATATTGCTGAAATGATGTTAAGTTGTATATTAAATCAATAACTTCTTGTCCACCTATGGCAATATTTTTTTGCATAAGCATAAAATTCATCACAAATTTAATTGCTCTTGGTAAATTAGAATCTGCACTATCTTTAACAATTCCTTGAGAAGCACCACCTCCCATAAATCCTTCACCATACAATCTAGCATCATTAATATTCTTCATTGCTAGAGTATTAAGTTGTTCGGTAGCATCATTTGTACCTGTTAATACACCAAATATATCTGATGCCGTACCAGTTATAATATCTATAAGAGTTGCAACAATCCCTGAATTCACTCCAAGATATGCTTGTATATTTTGACCAGCACCAGTGTATGCTGTATCTACTACAGATCCAACAACAGGATTATTACCTTTTGCATTGTTATCAAAGTCACCACCACTAATCTCTCCACCACTTCTATTATTCAAATTCACAGTAGCAACACCAGGTGGTACGGTTAGACTAACAAATCCTCCACCACCAGTTTGTGTTTCACCATCAATTTCATTACCTTTAAATTCTGGATATGCATTATTTATTGCTTGAGTTGGTAATGCTGTTGTATTTGGAGTTCCTTGTACTTGTCTAATAGCATACCCTAAACCTATTACTGCTCCTATAATAGAAGATATATTTCTTAGTAACTTTTGTCCTGGGTGATCTTCTGATGGTAAAAATTTACCTGAAGAATTTCCATGTATTTCTCCATATATTTTTGTTTCATTTGCATTTAAAAAAGGTCTTGTAAACATTAAATCTGGAGAATGAAAACTAAATACATCTTTTCTATAACCACTTAATGGAGGATTGTTATCTACTGAATCTTCTACTCCATCATCACAACCTTCTGTTTTTCTAGTGGTTGTAAAATAAATATCTGGTCTTAAATCATTATATGGATAGTTGGGGTATAAACCTTGTGTATCACCACCTATTAAGTTTTCTGTGTCAGGTATATTATACTCACGCATATTCTTAAACATACCTTTAGCAAGAATACTTTTAGCACCTAATCTAGATCCTCTTAGTATTTCATAGCCAATTATATTTTCTATATATGAACCATCATTGTTAGTTGGTCTACCAATGTTTGAAAATTCAACACCAATAATATTTAAAAAATCTTCATTAGTGGTTGTTAAATGTAATTGATTACCACCTAGTTGCTCACTAGGTATTTTATGATGTCTTATAAATTTACCACATAAATCTCCCCAAATATCTGGTCTGTTACTAGGATATCTTTCTGTTGATTGCCAATAACCCATCTCACCACGTGCAACTATAAAAGTACCATCTTCTTGTTGTTCACTTACTGATTGAGTTACTTGACCAGTATTATATACTTGATAAAGATACTCTTCATCCCCTAAAACGTTTATAGAGTTTGAGCTTACAATCAATTGATCTTCATTAAATGTTGTACCATTTGGTAATGTGTAAGGTTTAGGAGCTCTGCCAGGTATATGATATGATGCAGATCTTTCTCCAGTGTTATATATCCATCTAATAAAAAATGCATATTGTTCATCACGCATAAAACCAAGTTTGTTACCTGCCTTTTGATAATAGGTTATAGGTACTTGATTAACAACAAAATTAGTTATGATGTTATTTGCTATAGGTTGGTAATTAAAATCAAATTGTTCTGTTGGTCCCTGTCTAATTAACCAATCATTTACAACAAACATTGAATCTGACTTTTCATATGATGGAGAAATAAAAAATAAATTTTCTGCTGTTTCTGAAACTAATGCTGTATCAATAAAGTCAATATTTATATCTGTTATTTCAGTGCTGTATAATCCTATTATCTTTCTAAATAATTGACCTTGATTTCTAATTAATAATGTTAGCTGAAAAAAATCATATTTTTTATCTAGTCCAGAAACTGATATATCTAAACCACAAGAGTTATCATCATGATTCCATATAGTCTGTAAATTAGATATACCTATATAATCTGATACTCTTTGTTCATTTTCTGTATAAGCAATAAAAGCTTGATAGCAACCATCTGTCAACATACCTCCATCTCTAGATTTAGATAGTTTTACACATGGTGTAGAAACTAAAGGTGCTAGTCTAATTTTTTGACAATCTAATTGTTTAGGTTCTATATCTGAGTAGACAATACAAGGATCTCCTGGAGCAGAAGTTATTTCTTGAAGATATGGTACATCATCTATATTTAAAGACCTGGATGGATTATTACCATCATCCCAATATACCTGCCATGTACAATCAAAATTTTCTTTTGCTGCACCAGTAATTAAATGTTTCTTTTTAAAATTTAAACATGGAGCATTTACAATAACAGTGTATTTACATTCACTATCATCAAATCTTCCAATTTCAGAACTTATATCATCTGTAGAATATACAATCCATTCATCACCGTATCTATGTATAGCACCTATAACTGTATAGGGTATTACACCACATTGTAAGTTAGCTGGTTCATTACCTATTAGACCCACATCTCCATCAGCATCATTGTTTGCTGCATTTCTAGCATGCCACCACTGTGTATTCAACTCAAGAGACTGAGCAATGTCCTTGTTCATCCCTTTTGTAAAGCTGTTGGTTCTTACTGATGAAGAACTAAAAGCTTTCTTGGCAGCTGCACTCTGTGTTTTTTTTGGTGTAGATGTAGACTTTTTTTTGGCCATAACTTATTTTATTATTTTATGTAACTGATGTTTGGACGGGTGATCCGCAATCAGTAGTGGTTGATGATGCTGCATCTTGTACAACAGAATTAGGACCACTAGTTACTACACCTGGCCCTTGTATTAATGGTTGTATAGGTGCATAACTTAAAAACATATTATAATAATTATGATATTGAGCTCTTCTGTTCATTGTCCAAACTTTTCTCATCTCTTGGAAGTTTGGAGTATTAACAAAACCTAATGCATTATTTCTAGCAGCTCTAAGTCTTCCTTCTACTAAACCTAATTGTTGTGAAACATTTTCTCCTTGCCAAACCATATTTTCTAAAATTCTTTGTTTAATGGCATATTCATAATATTCATTACAATAAGGTTGATCTAATACTAACAAGTCTCCTTGAGCATCTTCCATAGCTCCTTGATAACTTATATAAACCTTTCCTGTTTTAAATGTTGTACATAAAAAACCATCTTTAATTTCTGCTATATCTAATGCTTGAGCACCTAATGATGGGCAATAACATACTGGATCATTTACATTTTGTATTCTTAATTGAGTCCAACTTGAAAATTGTCTATATTGATTGGGTCCTACTCTTTGTATTAATTGATAACTCTTTTTATCATCACAAGTTTTAATTACACATACATCTTTACATGTATCATCTTCACTACAAGGTGACATCTCACCAGGAGCAGGAACATACGGTACATCATTAAAAGTCTCAACATGAGTACCTGATGGCATAGTATTGTTAACTATATAAGAGCCACATCTAAAAGCATAATTAAGATATTTAAAATCCATAGGTAACTGTGCTTTACCATGTTCTATATCTAATATTACTTCTTTTGTTCTATGTATTTTTAAACCTAAATCATAATTAACTCTTAAAGCAACCTTAATTAGTTGCTGTGGTTCAATCATTCCTTCCAACGCATAGGTTGAAAAGTCAATGGATACATCTTCCATTAATTGATTAAATGTTCTATATTTTTGTGATACACCCATTATTGTCTATTTATATTACGTTTATTGTCTGAATCTTCAGAAGGTATTTGCATAGTACCTAACATAGTTTGTAAAACCTGACTCTCTATTTCTGCAAAAAGTGCTTCAGGGATATATATTGGTTGTTCATATCTTGGAGTACAATCATCTTCTGTATCACAATTCCATTTTGTTATGTCTGAATTAAATACTCCTTCTACTTGTATTGCATCCCATGCTATACTAGGAGAATAAATATATCCATCTAACCACCAAAAATATAAACTCTTATTATATTTAAAAGTTGTAGTCTTAGTCATTGATGTATATGTACCTGGCTGTGTTGCTTGCATCTCTTGTGATCCATCAATAGAACTAACTGTACGGATCAATGGTCCCCAATATCCTTCATACATTGAAGGGAGTCTATGCTTTGAACGTTTTATTAAACAACCGCTAGTGATTCCTGAACAACCTGCTTCTACTTTATCTACTTCAATCATTTCTACATATGGTAGATTTTTCCAAACAGAATTAAATTTCATTAATTTATTTGCATAGTCTTGTCTCCTCATTAAGATTTGAGCAAACTTTTCTATCAAACTAAATATATATCTATCAGTAATAAAGGCATCCTGAACTTCTGCTTTTGCTTGACCTCTTATTCTTGATACTACTTCTGCTATTGTTGACATATTGTTTATGTTTCAAATTCATTATAATATTTTAATTGGTTTTTAGTTTCTTCAGGATTTGAATCATATAAATGTGCAACTCTATATTTGTTTTTCATTACAACATATTGTGTCCACTTTTTAGGGTATTCCTTTGCAACTGTTCTTTTAAAATCTCTACATGCAATAAAGTGCCAAAGCTCTCTATTTTTAAATCTATATTTTGTTGACCAGTTAGTATAAAATATTTTACCTATGTTTCCGTCTGTTTCCCAATTTCTATTTTGTAAGACTTTACCGTATTGTTGTGATAGTGCATAATTTGTATTCACAGTTTTTGAAGAAGGACATGTGCCTATAAATAAAAAACCTAATGAATCAGGTAACTCTACCCCATCTCTATTACTAATAACCGCCTCCCATAATTTAATATTATATATTTTTATTATTTGTTTTAACTTGCTATTATCTATTTTAGAATATAAAGGTTTTTTATCTTTAAATTCTTTTATTGTTTCACTATTTAATAACCCCAATCTTTTTTCTCTATACCTTGGTGCGTTTAAATTTGGTTTTTTAAAATTGTTAATCATATAGTTATATTTATAATTTACAAAAAAAACCCCACTTTATGAAATTTAAGTGAGGTCTTTATAATGCTTGATAAGTTAATTCACAGATGTTTCCCATTATAGGATGTTGGATTTCTAATTTACCTGATCTTCTATTACCAACATATTTATTACTATAATGATAATAATCAGCTTTACCAAGACTAGGTAATGTCTTTTCTATAAATCCTGCAGTTTCATTAGAAGTCATATATTCTACCTTTCTATCTGTATGTATATGACCTTTAAACAATGTTCTATTAATTGTTGCACCCCATTCTTTAGGATATTCAGTAGCAAATATTAATGGATTATTTTTACTACGCTTATCACCATGCTCAAATGCATTAAAATTATTATGCCATACATGTACTTTTCTTTCTTCATATTTAATATCCCAGGTTACTTCATCACTATCAATTGATTTAGATAGTGCATGAACCAAATGATAAGAAGAAAGTCTATCATGATTACCTGGTACATAGACAACAACTAGTTCTTTACAAAATGCTTTTAAATAATTTATAGCCCAGTGCATTGCATCAAAAGCCTGCACATAAGCCTCTGTAGCTGTCATACAGTTATCTAATGCAGTTCCACTAGTGGTAGTACCCTCAAAGGTATCCATGTTGATTAGATCACCTCCTACAACAAAATATAATTTCTCTATATAATTTACTGGAACAGCTCTAGACATAAGATTTTTTATAGTATCTTCAAAATCTTTATCTATAGTATCATTACCTTGTTTACCAAAATGTATGTCTTGTAATGACATTACTGCACAAACAGGGTTATTATCTTTAATACTTTTTAAATTAACTTTTGGTAATTTGTGTTTTTTAGGTTTCCATGTATCTAACAAGTTTTTAAATATATTTTCTTCAGGATCTTTTATTTGAGTAACTAATGCTGATACTCTCCAATGGTCACCCATTTGTTTATTCCAATACTGAGATAATCTCCATTTCTTTGTATCTATTTTTAGTAGTAAAATTATCTCATCTGAACTTTTAGGTTCATGATCAAACGTACCAGATATCTTGCCTTCACCTTTATCTAAATCAATTGACTCAACTAGCTGTGCTTTTACAGCAGCTGTTTCAAAGAAGTTATTTTTCTTTCTTAATTTTTTCTTCTCTTCTAAAACTTCTTTTTTAATCTTAATATACTCATCATAATCCATATCAAGTCTGTGTGCACTAATCTTAGGATTCTTCTTCCATTTTAATGAAGCAATAACTTTCTGTTTCTTGTAATTCATGTTTTAAGTTTTTTTATAAAGATAGTAAAAAAAAAGAGACTGGCCTTTTTGAACCAGTCTCTCCAACGTTTGCAGTAGAAAACCAACAAACCACCACAGTTGTATTTTATGATGCAGCTATAGTTGAAACCAATAACTCTATTGGTTCACAACCTGCACCTATTCCTGCATCTTGTACTTTTATTTTGTAGGCTGTACTAGCTGTTAAATTTGGTATAACAAAACTTCTAATAGTTGTTGCTATAGTAGATGTATTAGCTAATACCCATCCTGATGGACTTATTTGTGTATCAAAGTATACATTAAATCCGCTAGTAGAACTCCATACACCATCCCATACTACTGTTATAGTTGAACTAGTAACCGCTGTTGCATAAGAGTTATATGGATTATGTACTACATCATTTGATGTACATGCTCCTAATCCTTGAGATAATATAGAAGCAAATTTTTGTATTATTGAATCAAGTCTTTCACCAGATGTTACTTGTATTAATTCTCCTGTTATACCTATTTGAAAAGATGTCCCACAATAACTAACACATGCAGCACACTGAACATCATCACACCTTTCATTACCTACACTACAATCAGTGTATGTACATGCATTGGTGATTGCTGTATCAGCACATCCACACTTTTGACTACATTTTGTACAATTACATGCCATTTTTTTAATTTTTATTTATGAGCATCCATTAGTTATTAATGATGCTATTGTTGCTGGTGACTCACTTACATTCCAGTTACCTCCAGTATTTACTGCAAGAGTTCTCCATGGGTAGTAAGCTGTTCCTCCAACAGGTGTGAATTGAACACTTGTTCCAGGACCACATACCATTATTTTTATTCCAGCTGCTAATGCAGTTGCTTGTAAACTATTTAATCTTGCAACATCTGTTTCATTAAATTGATCATCTGAACCACTTGGTAGTTGATCAGTTACTACTACTACATATTTAGCAGATGTGTTAGTAAATGTACCTAAGAATGCGTTAGATTCAATTATTAGTCCTATTGCCATATCTGTTGGTTCTGCTACTCCATTACCACTTCCTAGAGGTACACCTGCTGTAGGTGCTCCTGTATTAAGCTTATTTAATTGTGCTTGGAAAGTTGTTGAATTATTATTTTGGAATACTTCCCATGCAGTTATATATTGTTGGGTACTTGCTCCAGTATTTATAATTCTTTGTGCTGCAGGTAATGCAGTGTAATCACTTGATGTATTATATGTAGGGGTAGCACTTGTACCTTCATCGGCAGTAACTAAACCTAATCTATATACATTAGATCCTACTTGTGAAGTAACTGAATTTACAACTGTTGCAATACCAGTTTTAATAGCATCAATTGAAGTACCCATACTTGAGCTGTAATCTATAACAAATGCAACATCCATTCCTGCACTACATGCTGCTGCTGCTGAAGTTGTTGCAAATGCAACTAAACCACATACTTGGCTTCCACCATTATATTGTGTAGTAACTCTAACATTATAATTAGATCCTGGGGTTAAAGTTGTAAATTGATGACTTACTGTACCAGTTGGATTATTTTGTGTATATGTTGCTACTACAACATTTGAACTATTTAATATATCTATTACATATACTGCTGTTGTTCCTAGTAATTGTGTAAACCCTACAGTAACATTAGTAGTAGTAATACCTGTCGTAGTAACACTAGCTGGACAAGGTACTATACCTGTTATAGTTTGAGAAATATTGTCATCACATGTACTTGTTCCGTCTGTAAATGAAAATTGTACTTGTGCTGTCATATCTTGTGCTGTATTTAAACCAGTAAGATTTAAAGTTATTCCTGTAGCACTGTTTTGTAATGTAGATACGCTTGCTGTTGTTTCAGCTTTAACACCTGCTACGTCTGTAACTATTAATTTACTAAAGCCTGATGCATCAGTAAATTGGTTAGGAACTACAGAACCTTGGAAATTAAAATTCAATGAAGAAATTAATCCTGCACTATCAAAACCATTAGTAGTTGTGTAGGCATATGTAATTCCATCACATCCTGAAGGGCAACAATTTGTTTGTACTAAATTTAATGCATTATATAAGTCATCAATAACTACCCATGCATTTTGTACACTTTGTGCTAAATTAGATACAGTACCATTCCATCCTGATAATGCTCCATAAGCTGCATTGTTTCCTGCCACACCATATAATGATGATGTAGAAGATTCAATAGTTGTTTGATTTATTGCTAAGTTAATTGCTGCTGGTAATCCTACTGCAGTTTCTAATGCACAATAACGTACTTCTAATGCAAGTAATAAAACTGATACATCAGTTAATTGTCCTACATTTATAATACATGTTGGTACAACCTGCTTCTCTACAACTGTAGATGAACATGGTAATACACATGCTTCTAATACATCTAATCTAGTACTATAGCTTGTCAGTGTAGTATTAATTACCTGGATGCTTGCTAAATTAGTACATACCTGTTGAGATATTAATGTAGCAAATAGATCTAAACGTAAAGTTGTTACAGGATTTCCACTAGCGTCATTATACTGCATACATGCAGGTAATGTCATTATTGGTAAGTCATTTTGGACTTGAGAACTAACAGATAGGTTACTAGATGCATTAGGTGTTTGACCTGATCCTGTATTAGCACATATCTGTACTACCATTGCCTGTAAAACAGGAACCAACTCAGTTGGTGTAATTCCAGGTATATTTAAACATGTTAAATCCAAACCTGTCAAAGATGGATTTGAAGATACACCATTAGTAATAAGATCACATACCTTTGTTGCTAGTTTATATGTTACATCTGTAATGGTATCTCCTGTACATAAGTTTATACATGCAATATCCGGACCTTGCCATACTACACAATTAGAAGAAATGTTATCACATCCATTTGTGGCGTTGCTTGAATTTGTTGGGATCATAAATATTTATTTTACTATAACGTACTGTTGTCTTGTAAACTCTACAATTATAATATACAAAAATTTTTAAAAGCAAACAAGAAGTCTGCTCTTAAAAATTTTTGATTAAGATTTATGATTATGGAAGTTTACTTTGCTTCTGAACTTTCAAGAGGTGTTAGAGTGCCATCTTCAAGATTAACATTCACTTGACCATATTTTTTTTCAAGATCAGTAGTAACAGTTTTCCATTCATTATTTAATTCAGTATGTTTTTTTACTATTGAATTTTTAGCTAATTCAGCAGTACCTAAATTTATTACAATATTTTGAATCTTAGCCTGTAGTTCTTTTACAGTTTCTAATTCTTCTTTTGTTAGTTTTTTAGCTACTTTAGCTTTTGATGGTTTTTTTGCTTTTGCCATTATATAAATATTTATTTAAAACAAATATATAAAAATTATTTATTCCAAGAAAATTCTGTTACTGTTTTTTTTTCTGGTGATAATTCTTGACTTATTATATCTATCATAGCTTCTAAGTGTCTATCAGCTACTTGCTTTTGTACATAATCTAATAACTCTTTTTTAGAAAATTGTTTATAGTCTACAGTAGAAAATAAATTTTTAGTATCATAATGTACAGCTATTGCACCCATTGTAGATGCACTTCTAGTAATAGAGTTTTCAGTTATATTACCTGTTACCTCATATACTATTTGATTTATAAGATCTTTACCTTTATCAGGATGGTCATAAGCATCTATTGATTTAATATCCCAAATATATTTTATTGCAGGTTTTTTAACCAATGGTTTTTTAACAACTGCTTTTTTTGATACTGCTTTTTTTCTTACAGTTTTTTTAATTACTTTTTTCTTCTTTTTCATTTTATTTATTTTTTACTTAAAACGTTGTACCGTCAAATACTCTATATCTTAGTTTTATAGATATACTTATTACACCAGCAGGTAAAGCATCACTTGTAGATTTATGAAATGTAGTGGCTGTATTAGTTTTATATGTTCTACCCTGTGATCCAGATCCTGTAGGAATATCTCTTGTATAGAATCCATAACTTGGATTTGTAGGAGTTCCTTGACTTGAATTTATCATTTCATTTATTCTTAAGGCTGGTAATATTGATACTGATGCTTGTGCTTGTGGTATATTTGCTTGCCTTACTATATATGATTGACTTGTGCCAACTGATCCAGTTGCACTATATTTTATCATCCAATCAGAGTATGTAACTACAACTGCTTTACCAGCTCCAGGAGCTGATATTAAAGTTTGACCTAATGTTGTATTAAGTTGAGCTCTTGTAAATGTCCAAGTTCCTTCTTGCTCTCCTCTCACTACGTTACCACTTGGGTCAACAGCTAGAGTGCTTAAAGTGTCTTGAGATGGAGCTTGCATACTTAGATTAGGACTTAATGACCCAGTTGTTGTAACTGATGTTGAACTATAATAATCAAGAAACATTCTACCAGTTTCCTGCATAGAAAAAACATCTTTAGTTCCACACATTAAACCTACAGTATTAGCATTACCTCCAGTTTGTACTACTCCAGTATCTAAATCTCCATTAAAAGAAAAAGCTGGTACTGAAGCATCATTTTTTCCTGATAAAGCTCCAGTAGCATTAAAGTTACCAGTATAAGTACCTGACATTAATAAACCAGTAGTTGACTGTGATAAGCCATTACCAGCTCCTACAGTTAAAGTACCTGTTGAGGTTATTGTTCCTCCTGATATTCCATTTCCAGTTGCAACAGATGTTACAGTTCCTGTGTTAGTTGTAGCAGAAGTACTTATAGTAACAGTAGCCCCACTACGTGTTGTTGTAATGTTAGTACCTCCTGCTATATCTACAGTTACACCTTGACCAATGGACATTGAACCACCACTGTCTGCAGTAAGATTCCAATTACTCATTGTGCCACTACCTGTTCCTGCACCTATAAGACTTCTTATTTCTGCTCCAGTTACACCACTTGCTAAAGTTGGTGTACCACCACCACTAAATATTCCTGGTTCTGCAAAAGTTGTATATCCTGCTCCATTAGCTATTTGAACATTATCAATTGCAAAAGTAACATTACTTAATCCTGTTCTATTTAATGTTACTGTTCCACTTGTTACATTACCACCTGTTACATAGTTATTGCTTGTTGCATATCTACCATCTAAATCTACTGTTAGTGCACTTAATCCTTGTCTGTTTAGGGTAAGAACACCTGTTCCAGTAGCAAATGATATAGAACTTACATAACTATCAATTGCAGTTTTAAGATCAGCTAACTCCATTAATTGATTTACATTATTTTGATCATCATCATTATGTACTATTATAGTAATAGAAGAAGTGTCTGCACTACCTGCATTACCTGTATAATTAGGTAAACTACTTGGATCAAGACCAACGGTAGCTGTACCACCTGAGTAAGAAAGTCTTAAACCATCATATGTTCCTGCACCATTCACAGCAACATTACCTGCACCTATTGCAGATGCAGTTGCTGTAGTAATACTTATTGTTCCAGATCCTGTAATTGGTGAACCAGTTCCTCCCAGTATTGGAGAAGTTGTTGAAATAGCTGTTACTCCTGAACTACTTGATGTACCAGCACCTATTAAGGTTCTAACTTCAGAAGCAGATATACCTGAATTCAATGTTGGTGAAGAACCATCACTTAGTATTGCTGGGGTACCAGTATCATTGACAACTCCTAAGTTAGATCTAGCTCCTGATGCTGTACTTGAACCAGTACCACCATTTGCTACAGAAAGATCAGTACCTGACCAATCATCATCACTAATACTAAGTGTACCACCTAACGTTACTGTACCTGTAGATGTAATGGTCCCACCTGTTAATGTTAAACCATTTACTGATCCTGATGTAGCAACACTGGTTACACCAGAAGAACTTGATGTTCCAGCTCCAATCAATGTACGCACCTCACTAGCAGATATACCACTAGCTAAAGATGGTGTTGATCCATTTGTTGTTATAGCCGGTAAAGGTCCATCATAATTTAATGTAATACTTTCATCAGTTGAGTTAAATGCTGATGCAATATTTGTACCTCCAACTATACTTAATGTTTCTCCTTGACTAATAGTAAATGAAGAACCACCAACAGCAGCTGCTACTCCAAATCCTGTCATTGTACCACTTCCAGTACCTGCTCCTATCAAAGACCTAATTGAAGCAGCAGTAACACTTGAACCTAAAGAAACTGTACCACCACTATTTAGAATAGCTACAGAGCTTGAAGTTATATAAGATGAGTCATTAGTCCACTGTGATATATTACCAGATTTGTTTGTAAATGTTTGTGTATTACTTGGTGTAGTTGTTCCTTGGGGATTACTAAATGATGTACTTAAAGTAGCACCGTCTTGTCTACCTAATGTTATTGTTATAGTAGAAGAACCTGAATCACTTAATGAAGTAATGCTTCTATCATATGCTAAATTAGATTCAGTTGAACTACCACCTGACCAGGTCATATTACCACCAACTGCTAAATGATTCCCATCATAAGTAAAATTTGAATTACTTGTAATATTTGAACTACTATTCCAAAAAGCAACTCTTCCATCAGCTCCTGAACCTGTTACATTACCAACTTGGGTATTATCTATCTTCTGCCAAGCATCTGTTGCTAAATCAGAAAATACTGCCCAATCTCCTACGGCCCAATCTGTTATGCCATCTAGGTTAGTAGATCCTGCAGTTCCCACAATATAATAATGTCCGGGTGTTCCTGATCCACTTGATAATGTTGGTGAGTTTGTAGATGCATTCCAGGTTCCTTGAAATGCTAAAACTCCTGTTACAGCTGTATCAATAGCTGTTTGAATTTGTGCTCCTGTTGCTAAGTTTGATGAACTTCCACTTACAGCAGCTGTATTAGCTGATACTGTTGGTGCTGTTGCAGCCCCTCCTACAGTGATAGTATTTGAATTACCACTACTTACTCCAGTTACTGTACCCTGTGGATTACTAAAACTTGTTGTAAGTGTACCACCATCTTGTTGAGTTAATGTAAGTGTTATAGTTGATGATCCAGAATCACTAAATGCTGTAATCATATTATCATATGCAGAGTTTGATTCTGCTGAACCACCTCCACTCCATGTTAGTGCTCCTGAAGCAGCTAAACTACCTGTTGTAGCTGTTAATCTTACATCAAAATCTGAAGTAGCAGTATCACTAGCATGAAAATCAATATACTTACCAATTTCCATTACACCATCTGTTCCTACTATAGCTACACCGCCATTCCACCAATCTCCACTTTGAGGTGATTTAACACTAATAGTTCCTGAACCTGTAATTGTTCCTCCTAATACTGGAGATGTTGTTGCAACAGATGTAACACCAGAACTTGAACTTGTTCCTGCACCAATCAAACTTCTAACCTCAGAAGCTGAAATTCCTGAGTTTAATGAAGGCACACTACCATTACTCAAAATAGCCGGTGTTCCTGTATCATTTATAACACCCAGATTACTTCTTGCACCTGATGCAGTACTAGATCCTGTTCCTCCGTTAGCAACTGATAAATCTGCTCCAGACCAATCATCATCGCTAATGGATAATGTTCCTCCTAATGTAATAGTACCTGTAGAAGTTATTGTACCCCCACTTAAAGTTAGACCATTAACACTACCAGATGTAGCTACAGAAGTTACTCCAGAGCTTGAACTAGTACCAGCTCCTATTAAGGATCTTATTTCAGCAGCTGTGACACCACTAGCTAATGTAGGCGTTCCTCCACCAGAAAATATACCTGGCTCAGAATATATGGTAGTACTATTAAATGCATTAGATCCAAATGTATATGTTTGATTTGTTGTACCATTTACACTAAAAGTAAGTGTATTGCCTGATTTAGATATACCATCAAGATAAAAATTTGAGGTTGAATATCTACCATCAAGATCTACTGTAATAGAAGAAAGACCATTTCTTGCTGCAGTAAGAACACCATTACTAGTATTAAAACTTAAACTAGTTACATAATGATTATCATTATTATCTGTAGAATTTATAGTAATTGTATCACCACTTCTAGATGTAGTAGTTCCACCTGTTCCAGTAATAGTTAATGTATCATTATTACTATTTGCTGTAGCTGTACCACTTTGTGTAGCAATATTTTTATATATAGATTGACTTGAACCTTTATCAGAGTTTGTTAAAGTAATAGTACCAGAAGAAGTAACTGTACCACTACCACTTAGTCCTGATGTACCTTCTACTGTAACTGAGGTAACAGATCCACTCCCAGATCCTGCCCCTATATCTGATCTAATTTCTGATTTGGTTCTATACTTAAGAACACCACCATCCCAAACAAGTATACCAGTATAAGAAGAATTGTCATTAGATATAGAAGACACACTTAAAGTACCTGTTATTGACTGATTATTTAAGAAGTTTATTGCCATCTATCTTTTTTTTATTTTCAAAAATACAAAATATAAATATAATATGAAAGAGTGGCGGTTAAACCACCCTTTCTGTATTTATATTATCTTATTTTTGTAACAAGAACTCTTAAAGTATTAGCTGTAGTAGTTCCTGATGTAGTAATTGTTACTGCTGTTGTTGTTCTACCTTCTACGCCAGTAAACACAGTATTACCAGATGACTTTTCAAATACTTGAACCATAATGTCTGTAGTACCTAAATCATGTGTTATAGCCTGAGATGCTGAATTACTTGATGGCCAATCTCCTGCAAAACTCTGTTTATCTATATGAGTTTTTAATGTAGCTGGAGTTACCATTAATTGTGCTCCTGCAGTACCATCATCAACTTCTGTTTGAGTTGCTGTTTCAGCTACACCACGTGCACCTACACTTGCATCAGGTAGTGTTCTTTTACTCATTGATTGAATAACACCATCAGTAACATTAATTTGATCTACTACTTCTACGCCAGATGTATCAATATCTGAGTCAGTACCAATTATCTTATTAAATGTACTTGCTAACTGAGCATCACTAATACCACCTGCTTTGATTGTAATAAATCCATTTGCTGTTCCTGCAAAAGAAGCACTGCTAAATCCAGCTACCCCTTTTTCTGTACCTCCATCTGTTGAACCAACACCTGCAATATTTTGATCTTGTATAACAATACTATAAGCTGTTGCTGCTGGATTGGAACTTGCACTAATATCTGCATTAGCATAAATCATATCTCCTACCTCAACTGCTACAGTACTACCATTAAAAGATATAGTACCATCTGTTGTAACAACAAAAAAGTCACCTGTAGTAAGAGCAGTGTTACTTGCACCTGCTATTGCAGGAGAGTTTGTAGTTGCATTATATCCACCTTGAAATACACCAACTCCAGCAACAAGTGATTGTACTTGTCCTAGATTAACACCATCAGTTGAATTAGTACCATTAGCTAAACCAGTTATTTTATTACTGCCCATACCTACATTACCATTAGCACTTCCAAGTACGTTAAATGGAATATCACTTAAAGTTGCTTGTACTACTACACCACCTGCACTATCATCACCAATTAAAATTGAATCATCTGATTCTGCATTACCTGACATTCCAGTTGCGTCAGCAATAAGACCATTAGCAGTATAATCTACACTTATAGTACCAGTTCCTGTTATTGTGCCACCTGTTAATCCATTACCAGTAGCTACAGAAGTAACACCACTAACTGGTAATGTTGCTAATGATAGATCTCCTAAGATTACTTGTGATGATGTACCTGCTCCAGCAATGTTTATGTTACCATTACTTGTAAGTGGACTATTGGTAATTGTAAGAGCACTTCCTGTTTCTGTAATACCAACACTTGTTAATCCTGTGTTTGTATCTGCAGCCCATTCTACAATTCCACCAGAAGATACTTTTAATACTTGTCCTGCTGAACCTATAGCTAATTTAGCTAATGCTGATGCACCAGAAGCATATAGTATATCTCCTGTTGTATAACTTGAAAGTCCAGTACCACCATTATCTACATCTAATGTACCTGACATTGTCATTGTACCAGAAGAAGTAATTGGAGAGTTACTGAAAGACATTCCAGTTGAACCACCGCTTACACCTACTGAAGTTACAGAACCTGCAGCAGCATTAATATATGTTTTTAATTGAGATAGGTTTGCATATTTAGCAGCATTATCAGTTGCATCAGAGAATAAAAAATCATCTGCATCAACTAATGTAACACTTGTTCCATCCGCTGCAGCTAATACAATGTTATCTGTACCAACATAATCTACTGCTAAAGATCCAGAAGTTGTAATTGTGCCTCCTGTTAAACCAGCTCCAGATCCTACAGACGTAACTGTACCATCTTTTCCAAATCCTGGAAAATCAGATATTAAAGCTTTTTTAATTCCACTATCTGTTGCATCAGAAAACCACATTGTATCAGCACCAACCGGTGTTGCACCTGTAGCAGCTAAGATTGCATTGTCTGATCCTGCATAGTCAATGTTAACTGTTGGAGTAACTGTTGCTGATCCAGAAATTGTAATACCAGTACCACCTGATACGGAAGTTACAGTACCAGCTGCTGAGTCAGTTCCTGTAACTGTAAGTGTATTACCACTTCTTGTTACTCCTACTGTACCTGCACCAACAATTAATACATCATCGTGATTAGATGTTCCTTGTTCTGTTAGTCTTACACCTGCTGATCCATTTGTAGATCCTACACCTGTAAGATCATATTTGGTATCTCCTTCAGACCCTGTTTGGACAGCCACCCATGCACCATTAGCACGTAAAAATAGCTTATCTACTCCAGTGTCATAGTAAATTTGCCCATCACTATAAACAGTTGGGGCAGAACCTAAAGGTTGTATAACTGCATTTTGCAGCTGACTTCCATTAAGATCTATATTTTGTAAATATTTTATACTTGCCATGGTTACTTATTTTATTTGTTATTTATTTATTTTAATTTAAAAACGCACACCCAGAAAATGCTGAGTTAAAATTTAATACTATTACATTAGAGTTAGTATAGTCTATATCTCCTACAACTACACTATTTCCACTATCAACTACTGTAACAGATGGGAACTTACCCAAATTATGTGTTATTGTCCAAGTTGCTAATGCAGCATCTTGACAAAATGTAAATGTTCCTGTATCTGCTAATATATCTTCTAAGTCTAGTACAGTACATACATTAGTACTAATTACTGGACATGTTATACTTGCAGTTTCATTTACTTTTGCAATTGGTTCTAAGAATATACCAGCAGTATTTGTTGATACTATTATCTTATTACTCTTAGCATTTTGCCAATCACATATATCTTTATCTATAGTAGCATCTTGAAGATCAGTAAAGCAACATGTGCTTATACCAAATCTGACTGACTTAAAATTTGCATATGCTTGATTTGCAAAATTTTGTTCTACCTGTATTCTTTTCATCAAAGAATTATGCTCCTTTTGACTTGCATTAGATGATGATACTACAGCCATATTATTTATTTCTTAAGTCTACTATTTGTTGTTTGGCTAATTCAAGAGACCTATTTCTTGAGGGATCATGATTAGCTATATTTTTTTTACTTTGCTTGTAATTGGTAACGCATGTTTTACATACTACAATACCATCTACTGTTGTTTTTTGACATCCACATGTGAACGTTCTATTACAGTGTGCACAAGTACTCATAATTTATTGGTTTTAAATTACTCTTAATAGTATGAATTATTGTTACCACAGTTTCCTGATGGACAAATAATTTTATCTAATCTTTTTTTAGCATAACTATATAACTGCATACCTTGGGCTGCTGATGAACAATACTCTACATTAGATACTGCTGCATCAATCATAGTTCTTATGTATCCTAATTCAGCTAATAAAGCTTCTTTTGTTGAATTAGGTTGACATGCGTGCACATCTAAGTCACATAGAACTTTATAATATGAAGTTAATAATGCTGTTACTCTTAAATGGTTATATTCAACATATACTTTGCTATTAGGTGATACACTATATCTAATAATATAAATACCATCAGGTATATTTGATTGGGTATCTCCGCATTTTGTAGTTTGTAGTTTTAATGCACATGCTGTTAAACACATATCAAAACCACTATCTACTTTTACTAATACAGGAACGGAATATCCTGGTAGTGTGATTTGTAATTCTTCACAATCTACTGCTAAGTCTTTTGAATATTGACTGGTGTCTTTGATACACAATAAATTACAGTTTGATACTGTAGGTATCTCTAGACTTAATATATGTTTATTGGCCATTTCAATTTGCTTTTGTATACTATATAAATAATATACAAAAAATTAAGTAGAATATAAAATAAAAAGAGCAGGAGATTTACCCCTGCTCTAATTAAATTACTAAGATTATGAAATACTACCAGTATTGATTATTTTCAACCGGGTATATATTACCATTATCTTCTGCCCACTCTTTAATAGAATCTAAAACATTCTTAATTGCAGTTTGTAAGGCAGCGTCATCACATCTTCCGTAGATCTTATATACATATTGATCATTATCAAATACTCCAGTTGGGTTATTAAACCTTGGAACATTGTGTTTAAGATAATAAGGTCTGTATGTTTTAGTACGGTCTACAGCAGTAAATACAGAATCAGTCATTTCAATTTCTCTGAATCTTGCACTGTCAGCGTTACCTTGATTGTAAGGAGATTGTCTATATCTTTCAGACATAATCAATTCTCTAATTACAGTTTCACCTTGAGTTTGTTGCATTGATCCTGGAGTTCTTGAAGCTACACCACAGTCATTACATGGATTACCAGTTTCATCTAAAGAAGATAAAATGATTTCCACAGGCTCAGCGTTATAGTGATCTCTAGTATCAAATGAACAGTTACCAAATACAGTATCAACGTAAGCACCTTGTAATGTTACACAAGCTGATACTTTAGCAGCACCGTTTGGATCAGTTGATGGAACATAATTGCCCGCACCAGCTTTACCTACAGCTTGAGCTATAGAATAGTATTCAGTTGTTACAACACCAGCAGCACTTGTTAAAGTTACTTCAATGGATCCGGTAGAAACAGTTGCTATATCTAACTGAGCATCATTATTACCACCAACAACCTTTATATCATCACCTACAGCATAACCAGCTCCTTCATTAAGAACAGTAACTGATTTAATAGCACCTGTAGCAGCAATAGAAGCAACAGTAATTGTACCATCTCCACCACCTCCAGAAACTGTAAGAACTTCTCCTACAACATATCCAGAACCACCAGAATTACCTAGTGTTGGGTTTGTAATTGCAGCACCACTACCTGTATAGTTTACAGTAGCACCCGTACCAGCACCCGCAGATACTGTAGCAACGTTTGTTTGTGCTCCATTACTATATCCACTACCTCCTGCAGTTAATGAATATGTTACTGCAGCAGCAGTAATAGAATCAACTTTAACAGTTAAGCCAGCTCCAACTCCTGGGCTAACAGCCGTAGTAGCTAAAGCAGTTGATGCAACAGAATAACCTGTTCCAACACCTGCAGCAACGATAGCTGTAAATGTCTTCACTCCGTCAGGATCTCCTTCTCCAACAAATGGTGTAATTAGTGGATCTCCAGAAACATGTTTTAAGTCTGATTTAGGTAATCCATTTCCAATAAGCATTTCTACCATTGTTCCTAATACTAAAGCTGGATCAAGATATTCTTGACCATCTACACAACATATACCGCCTGAGTCAGCAATTGCATATGCGTGATGATTTAAAAATCTAAGTGCAGGTGAACCTTTCACATCTGCTCTCATGAATTGTGTTTTACCACATGGGGCACAGTCTGATGCTAAACATAATTTAGCAGTAGCCTTTGAAGCTACTGAACAGTTTCCATACCAACTTTCAGTAATATATCTTGGGTTAATACCTTTTGATTTTACTGATTCTTTGTAACCTCCATGTCCTGGATTGTTACCTAAAGAGTCTTTAGGGAAGTAAGAACCTTGAACTAAAAAAGCTTGGGCACCTTCTGCAAGCTCTCCAACTGGGGGAGCTGCACCGTTTGCCTGTACTGTTAGCCAAGACTTACCACTCACAAGACCTAACTGACCAGCGGTCAGTGCACTTGTTGCTGTACCAGCTGCTGCTTGAACAGAGCTGACAACAAATGTCTTGTTAAATGCATGATTAAAATAAGCCATAATTTGTCATTTTGTGTGAGGACCATTACCCCCACTGGTTATAAAAAAAGATTTAAACAGTTTACTCTGCTCGTAACATCAGTGTTACTATAATAATATACTACTTTTCTAATAGATAAGCAATTTATTAATTATTTCTTTCAGCTGCTGCCGTACCTCTTTTTTGTTGATATAAGTTTTCTATATCACCGGCAATCAATGCTGCTGTATCATCTAAAATAACTTCTACTAAGTCATCTTTAAATTCACAGTTTACGTTTGTTAAACTAATGTCTCCTGTATAAGGATCTGTAACATTAGGTATTTGTATATATACTGGTTTTCTATAATAAGTTAATATAGGGTTTACAATATTAAAATCTGTATCTCTATATATTCTTATTCTATTATCCAGCATAGTACAAAATGTTTCACCCCATTCAAAACTAGGGTTCTTTAATGGATCTCTTAGTATCAAAGGTACATTAGCTTCTTCTGCTAAATATACTGTCATTGACCTAGGTGTTGTGCAACATTCTGTAGTTGCATCAGTACTCACTCTTTTAAATTCTAAATAAGTTTCAAGTGGAAAGTTGGTGGCTTCAAAGTATTCATCATATACAGTCCCTGTAAGAGATAGTTCTATCAATAAGGGTTGTAAATCATCTATTCTTTTTTTAGATAACTCATCACCCTCTTTATACATGTTACCACCATGTAAGTTTCTTCTACACCATTCTACTTGGCACTTATTAAAAGCTTCAATAAATTGCCAAGTTTCAATATTATCAAAATCTTGACTATCTAATTTATTTAGCCTTTGTTTAAGTTTTATTATTAAAGTACTATTTTCCATTTATAATTATTATGAGTTCCAATATGGTTCTACTTTAGATAATAAAGAATCTAAAATTTCATCATTCTCTGGCTTCATTAAATATTCTAAACATTCTGCAGGTCTTTTTCCTAGTCTGTGTCCACTATCTAATGGCTCAATCCAACCTCCTGCTTTTGTTGTTAAAAATCTATAAAATAATGCATCTTTTACTAATGCTCTTATTTTTATTTCTTCCATGCTTAGTCTTGATGCATCTAAAAAGTTTTGTGCTGCTCTTTTTTGATTAGACTCTGCTCCTTGACCGTTTATATAGTCATTCATATTTTCATATAAAATATCAGTAGGTGTACTTTTTACATACTGACTGCTATTTACATCAACTACTTTAGCAACATACATTAGCTTACTTGTATTAGAATCAAATAATTTTTCTAATTCAACAACTGCTTTGTTTTTTAGTTTACTTAATTCTGTTCTAGTACTTAAAGTTTCCTCTAAACTATCTAAGTAAAACTTAGGTGCATTAGGTGCTGACTTAGCATCTCTTAATGACTTAGCTACTATAGAAAAACCACCTGCATTAATTGCATGTAGTTTAATTTTATCATATGGATCAATCTCAGGATCTAAAAATACTGGATCATTTCCACACCTTAAAGATATTTTATCCCAAAACTTTGAATTGTCAGGCTTCATTATAGATAGTTTATTCCAAAAATCTTTATCTTCTGGATCTACTACATTAGCTGCTAATTCTGCTTCAAGTTCAGAAACAACTTTTCTTATTTCTTTAATCTTTTCTTTCTTTTCCTTTGCAGGAAGCATTTTTACTTCAGGAGCAAATTCATTTAATCCTGTTACATATCTTTTTACACCATTCATTTCTAAACAGGCTAAAGACTCTTCATGGAAAACTCCATCATGCATTGCTAATCCATATTGTTCTAATCCCATATTCTCTTTATTAGGATTAAAGAATGGACGTATAGCCACATTACTTTGTGTTTTCTTTTGTTGGTATTTTTCTACTATAGTGTAATCACTCATAATATTTGGTTTTAAAATTAATAATTGTTTACTAGTCAAACGTACATAAATATGTACCGTCTTATTATTAAGTTTCTTAAGCAAGATTTTACTCTTGCTCAAGTTGTTTGACTATTACGTAAGTACAACTCTTAAAACACCTGCGTTGTGATATATGTCACCTTTACCTAACCCAGCAGCTTTTG
>WLWH01000470.1_pt1 | contig 32720 bp, 29 predicted proteins | sample 6712741 | NCBI WGS metagenome assembly WLWH01 (sample SAMN12718694, study PRJNA515312) | sponge metagenome | isolation source: marine sponge | host: Mycale hentscheli | place: New Zealand: South Island, Marlborough, Capsize Point | collected 2003-05-01
GAAAAATCAATAAAAAGGAAATGACTATTTATCATTATTTACCTAAAAAAATAGATATTAATAACCAGATTGTTCAAAATGATGATTTTGAAGTTGAACATAACAGAAAATAAAATAACATAAATATGTATATGAAATTTTTAAATGTTCCCTTATTTTTGATTAGTTTAGCAGTAGGATTATTTGTTGCTTATATTACAATGCCTCCTACACAAGTAATATATGTTTATCCAAATCCAGATAATGAACATAAGTTGACTTTTAAGGATAAAGCAGATAATTGTTTTCACTTTACTTCAAAGCAAGTAAAATGTCCAGATGATGTTAGTAAAATACGGTCATATCACATTCAGTAAATAATGTTTACCATATATATATGTATTTACGAAGACTGATATATGGTGATGTTGGAAAGGTTGTTGTTTCTATTATATTAGGATTAGGATTGGCTACATTATTTAGAAAAGTATGCAAAGATAGAGATTGTATTATTTTTAAGGCCCCTGATATAAAAAAAATAAAAAATCAAATATTTAAATTCGATAGTAAATGTTATCAGTTTGAAGAAAATATTGAAAAATGTAACAAAAATAAAAAAATTGTTGAATTTGCGTAATAATATCTAATATAGCAATATTAAGTATTATTATATGGCTACAGCTATTGCCGCTTTACCAAATGAAGTTCCAGAAAACAAGGTTATAATGAAAGTACAAGAAAAGAACATGAAGGTACCAAATCCGCCAAAACAAGAACCAATTCCTTCTCCAAATGCACCAACAGAACTTTCTCAAGAATCTATTCATCAAATAGTTCAAGGTTTACAACAAGCCGGTGGTGCAACAGTATTACCTGTTAGAGAGGTATCAAATAATAATAATCATATTACACATGATGAACAAATTAAACCTAATTTTATTCCAAAGGCGTCAAACGACAATTATATAGAAGAAGAAAAATCTATGGACGACTTAATAAAACAAAGTCAAAATAAAAAGGTAGACCAAGATAGATTAGATATAATGTATAATGAATTACAAACTCCTATTATGGTTATGATTCTGTTTTTCTTATTTCAATTGCCTTTTTTTCAAAAAGCATTAGCTAAATATGCACCTTCATTATTTCAAAGGGATGGAAATCCTAGTTTTTCAGGATATTTTGTAAAAACAATAATGTTTGGTATAACATACTATTTAATAACAAAGCTTATTAAACAACTTAGTGAGATATAAATTTATAAATTATAAATTATAAATTATAAATTTGGAGAGATAATTATCTTCTGCGTTTTCTTGAACGCCGTTTTTTTGATTTTCTCCTTTTTGATTTTCTTCTTTTCGTCTTCTTTCGTTTTTTTCTTTTTTTCCTTTTCCCCGATCCTGATTGAGGAGAGAGTATATTTATAGTTGATATTTCATCGAATATTGCGTTCATATTTTTAAGTGCCTTCTCAGCAGCTTCTTTTGATTGTTGAGGAGACAATCCACTTAATTTTTCTTCTGCCTCTTTTTTAGCCTTTTCATATTCTTGAGACTCTTTTACAGGTTGTTCAATTTCTTCCATTTTTTCTGGTCCTGGTGTTACAGGATCATCTGTCGTGGTTTCTTCAGTTTTTTCTGGTCCTGGTGTTACAGGAACATCTGTCGCAGTTTCTTCTGCAACAGGTTCTTCAGGTAAACTACTTAGGTCTACCTCTGGTTGTTCTTCTTCTTTTGCAGCAGCTCTTTCATCGCGTTTTTTCTGTCCTCTAGCTTTCATATGAGAAACAAATACTGGTTTAGGTACACATTGGCCTTCACCACCTTCTATATTCTGTGTTCCTCCTGGTAAACACATTTTGTCTCCAGTGCAATCTTTTTTATTTTTACAACTAGCTCCTCCTCTCTTCTTTCTAGTTTTCTTTTTACGACCTCCCATTTTATTATATTTAGATTTTGTTTTCTTCTTTCTTCTTCCCCCACCTTGATTGTTATTAGCATTCCTGCTTCTCTTCCCTGTACCTTGAACCGCATCACCATCTTTTCCTTCATCTTCTTCGTCCCTACCTAAAATAACTTGGTTTACTTGTCTATCTTGTGCTCTTTGTTTTTCTGCTTCTTTAATTGCTACATATTCATCATACCATTCTTGATTGTATGGTGTTAATAAATTTCCTCCTCTTGCAGCTTTTGTTTGAGCTCTGTTTGATAATTCATAATCAATAGCTGCCCATTGACCAAATGACAACATATGACCATTGTTCCAAGTTTGTGCTAAGGTTTGAGTTGAACCAAACACAGTTGTTCTTAAATCTTGAGCCATATTTGCTGCCCAAGCAGGAAGAGCAACTTGAGTAGCTAAATCAAAAGCTGCTAAACACCATCCTGTATTGATTACTCTTATTGGGACACTTAATGCGCCACTGGTGGTTACTGTTTCTCCTACTTGACCTACAGTCATTTGACTCCAAATATCTAGAGGTGGTCTGTCCCCATTATGTGCTCTTTGAATTGTATCGAGTTGGGCTAATAAATTCCATGATTTTTGAAGTGCCTTAAATTTCTTTTTATATAATAGATATTTTTGATAATAATATTCTTGTTGCCAAGTTGGATCACTCCAATAAGGTTGTCCATGGGGTTGAGTTAATGCTGCTAGTTGGGCATTATTTCTTAATACGTCTAATTGGTCCTGCATTTGTTGTTGCTCTGCTCTCAATTGTTCTGCCATCATAAGGGTAACACCATCTGCTCTTCTTGCATCCGCTGTTGCATTACCATCAACATCAAATAATTCTCTATTGCTCATTTCTTCTAATTTAGCATTGTAAAATGCTACGTCAATATCTATAGACAAGTCACTCTGTCGAAAATGTCTTGCTCCTAATATTCTTGCTGCGTCTTGAGGTGCTAATCCTACACTTGCCACACCTCTTCTAGCCTGGTCCAACGAGTGAATTGCTTTTAACACTAAATTTTGGTTTGCTTTTGCGACATTTTCTTTTGTTCCCAATAAAAAATATTCTGGAATTTGTTGGTCATCACCTACTTCTCTTCCTTGTGCATCAAGTCTCTTATATGTATAAGTTACAAATTGGCCTGCATTATTTGCATTTTTGATAATAATTCTGGGATTGGGTGCTTGAGATGCTACAGACATTCCTATTCTAAATTGCGGTGTACCCACAGTTGATTCTATTTGTTGTTGTTGTTCTTGGTTTGGTAATTGAATGATATCATTGACATTAAAAGCGGGTATTCTTTGTTGTCTTTGTTGTTCCAATTCCTGAATATACCTTTGAGCTCTTAATGCGGATTTTTCTTGTCCTGTCAATTGAAGAAAAGTTGCAGGTGTCATACCAGCAGCCCTAGCAATAAATCCAGCTAATATACTATTTGAAGCATTTTGTGCAATCATTGCTTGACCTACCGTTTGTTCTTTATTTGCATAAGTCTCTGTTAACATTTGTAATTTTTGTTGAGGAGGTAGATTTCTTACATCATCACGATTTAAGAATGCATATCTCAAAACACTCTGTGTATTACCGAATCGAATTAAATCTAATGCAGATGGGTTACTAGCATTAAATAGAGCTACTGCGGCGTCTACCGCTTGATCTAATTGTTGATTTGTATACCCCCGTTGTTGTTCAACTTGTTTTAATTGAAAAAATGTTTGATATAAAAATCTAGGGTAACATCCCCAAGGTTTTGTTCCATTTTTATATGATGCTAATATTTCTTGTCCTGGTCTTAATGTTCTAGAAATACCAAAAGCAGAAAAGTTCCAAAAACCTACATCTATTTCTGTTTTTCCATCAGGAACAGTTTGAATTATGAAATTCCAAACATCCATTTCGTAAATAAGGTCAAGCAGTTTTTTATATAAAGTTTCTTGAGCATTTTGAAGTTCTGTCGTATTAACTTGACTAGCCAGTTTGGTATTTAATGCAGTAAGCTCATTAGTTAATTGCATAATTTTTGTAACATAAAATTTAAATGCCATATATAAATACATAGCATCTGGATTACCTTGTTGAACGGCAGCATATGCACTGAATGCAGGAACTGTTGTAAATGTTTCAATTATTGCTTGCATCATTGCACCAACTTGTGATCTGAAATTGTTGCCTAACCCTTGTTTTAATATATTATATCTTTGAAAGAATGTAGGCATAAAATTTTCACTATAATATTCTAAATGATGAAATAATCCTACCTCCATTAAGCTTTGAAGTTCCTCAGGGTTCATAAAGAAACAAACATTTAATCTTGTTTCGCGTGTTGGGTCATTTGGACCAACACCACCTCCTTCATGAGACATTGGTAACTGAATAACATATCTCGCGTTTGCATCTCCTTGTAATTCAATAGCATTGATAGTCTGTGGTGGATTATCTCCAATCAAATCTCTTGATAACATAGGATAACAACCATATTGCTCTATGGGAACTGTTGAATAGTTTGGACCTTGACTAACAACAAAAGTTGTAAATCCAGCAGGTGTTATACCTGTTAAATCCTGAGGACCTTGGCCGACTTCTATTTCAGTAGCAGTAACCTGACCTACTGCTGGTTTTGTTCTACCAGTTAAACAAAGAAATACATTATTTGCTGCATCAAAATATCTTTGAGGAGTTCCAAAGGAAGTAATATCTGCCATCATTTCTTGACGAGCATTTATTGATTCTGCGGTACCTCTTTGATTTAGCATAGCTTGCATACCAATCCTTAAAGAAGAGAAAGCTCGTTTAACTTTATCGTCATTTGATGCTCCTGCTTCTATAACGGCTGTAGAAGTTGGAGGAGGATTAAAAGGAACATCGGGGTTTACTTGAGCAAAATTTAAAACAGGTTCACCTCCTTCTTTTGTCCCTTCTTTAGACATACCTTGTTGAACTGGCACACCCTGTTGTTGTCCTTGTAGAGGTTGCATTGGTGCTGCTCCACCTAAATCAAATGCTTGAACCTCTCCTGGTTCATTAGGACTATATGATGGAGATACTGGTTGATATTGTTCTGGAACTTCACCTTCGTCAACAACTTCATCGTCATCCGGAAGGCTGTTCCATAGAGCATCTAATCCTGATGTTAAAAAATCAGTCCATCCGTTTGAACCATCTTTACCGCTACATAACCAACCTTCTGTTCTAGCTTGTTGTATAATAGCTGCTGAAGGTTCTGGTCCCACATTGTCTATCATCCATTGTACTTTTTGACCTTTATTTCTCAGTGCGCTATATTCTGCCATTTATATAAATTATTAACATTATTTATTTAATTTTTAATACAGGAACATTTAATTGTTTTGTAAATACTTCTACTAATTCGTCATTTTTGTAATCTTCTAAATATTTAATATTACTTACTCCTGCTGCTAATAAAAGTCGAGTGCAAATAATACAAGGATAATGTGTAACATAAGCAGTCGCTCCTTTACAACTTACTCCTCTTTTCGCACAATCACAAATTGCGTTTTGTTCTGCATGAACAGTTGCTTGTTCGTGATTATTTCTTACAATAGAATTATGTGGAGCTCCTGGTAAATGACCATTATACCCTTGACTAATAATTCTATTTTCCTTAACTAACAAACACCCTACATTTAACCTCTCACAAGAAGATCGTTCCGCGGTAACTTGGACAATTTTTGCAAAATACTCGTCCCAACTTAGTCTATTTGCACTCATTATAAAAATAATGAGTTACAAGGTTTAAATAATTTCTCTCCAAATAATTTTTATTGTTTGCAAAATATATATGAACTTTCTAAAAGAAGTAACTTCTTATAAACTTTCTAATGAATCCCTTGAAACAATATTGAAAGCAACATTATTACTTGTTCTTTCAGTATCGGGAAATTTTTTAGCAGAAACACTAGGTTGTCAAAGTCAAAAATTATTAGGAAATATGTTTGTTAAACATATTTTGATTCTTTTTATGATATATTTTACAATTGACTTTACACAAAATAATAACCATTTAGCCAACCCTGTTATGAATTTATTCAAAGCTATTGTGGTTTGGGTTTTATTTCATTTCTTTACACATATGGATATTATCCCAACCACAATTGCTATTATTTTGATAATGATATTATTCTTTATTTCAAATTATAGACATTATATTATTGAAAAAAGTAAAAAGGCAACCACTGATTTGGAAAATTTAGAAAACAGAGATAGAGTTTTGAAAAAAGTTCAAAATGTATTATTTGTAGCTGTTATTGCTACTATTTTAATAGGTTCCGCAGTTTATTATATTGAAAAACGAAGAGAATATAAAAAAGATTTTAGATTATTTAAGTTTATATTTGGCGTAAAAAATTGCAAAGGTTATACACCTAAATGGGCAAGGATTTTTTAACTATATATAAAATCTCACTAGTTTATATATGGATATCATAAATTTGTTAGATATAGCATTAACAGCAGCTGCTGAGATAGTTCCTAATCAAACATCATTTGAAAAAGTTATAGAAAAACAAGAAGATGTATTAGATGAGTTAGAAAAAAATATAACTATAACTGATGAAGAAAATTATAGAATACAGAAAACTTATCAGATAAAAAAGAAACAAGTTCATGGTGATAAAAATCTAGTAAAGTTATGGCACAGAGCTCAAAAATTAAGAGTATATTTATCTTATTATGTAAATAAACTAGGTGGTGGAAATCTTGATAATCTAAGTGTAGGTAGTTCAAGTTACTTTAATGAAGAACCTATAGAGGCATTGGAAGATATTTTGAAAAAGAATGCTGATGATTTAAAAATATTGAAAAAAGCAATACCTATATTAATCGAAGGAAATGTCAAAATAGGAGGTAGCCGTAAGAAAAAAGGAATAAATGTTCCACAAAGATATGTTCCTAAAAAATTATCAAAAAAAGATAAAAAAAAGCAAAAGAAAGAACTAAAAAAGTCGCGCAAAGCGTATAAAAAAGGCAAGTATCATACAAGAAAAAAAGTCAAATCATTTAAATCAAAAGTGTCACCTCATATACTTAAGGCGCGTAAAATGTATAAGATTGAAAAAATAAGGCCATCTAAGGATTTAGCAAAAGCATCTAAATGTAGTTTGAAGGGATTAAAAAGAATGTTCCAAAAGGGACAAGGTGCTTATTTTTCAAGTGGCAGTCGTCCTAATCAAACAGGTCATTCTTGGGGATATGCTAGAATGGCAAGTGCTATTACAGGAGGTAAAGCATCAGCCGTTGATTTTCATATTATAAAAGAAGAGTGTCATAAGAATAGTAGAGCATTTAAACTTGCAAAAAAAGCAAGAAAAACATATAAAAGAGGTATGAAGAGAGTAAAACAAGTAAAAATAGGGGGTAAATGGAGTAAAAAATATAAAAAAAGTATAAACTGTAAAAAACCAAAGGGATTTTCACAAAAACAGTATTGCAAATATGGTAGGAAAAAGAGGACAAAAACAAAGAAAAATAAAAAGAAATAAAATTGAATTAAGTTATTGATAATTAAATAGTTATTAATAACATCATTAACAATGAGTGAAAACAAGTCCGTTCAATTAGGTCTATGTTGTTTGAATACTGTGCTTAGATCACAAACACCATTTCCTGTATTTGCATCTAGAAAAATGATAATAAGAACTGTAAAAGAAAGGGGTATTGGTTCGTTAAAAGCAAAGATAACACAAAATTTAGAAGATGTATTAACGATGATGGATTGGAATGAAAAACACGGCATTAAACTATTTAGACTTAGTAGTGAATTATTTCCTCATAAATCAAATCCTAAGGTTGAAGACTACGATTTTGATTTTGCATTGGACTTACTCCGTCAAATTGGCGAGAAATCAAAAAAATATAATCAACGATTAACATTTCATCCTGGACAATATAATGTAGTTGGAACACCTAATCAAAAGACATTTCAACAAACTTGTTGTGATTTAAAGTATCATGCTGATGTATTAGATCTTATGGGATTAGATAATAATTCGGTAATGGTTGTTCATGGAGGAGGAATGTATGGTGATAAAGAATTAACAAAACAAAGGTGGTGTGAACAATATCAACGATTGCCTGAAAATGTAAAAAAAAGATTGGTTCTAGAAAATTGTGAGAAAAGCTTTTCAATAAGAGATTGTTTGGATGTATCAAAAAAAATAAATATTCCTGTTGTATTTGATACCCACCATTTTGAGTGCTACAAGTTATTGCACCCAAATCAAACCTTTGCTGAACCAAGTGTTTATATGCCATTAGTTTTACAAACTTGGATAAATAGGGGTATAAAACCAAAATTTCATGTTAGTGAACAAGGTTCTGGAAGAACAGGTCATCATAGTGATTATATTGAAGTAATACCTGATTATTTATTAGAAATACCTGAAAAATATGGAATGGATATTGATATAATGATTGAAGCAAAGATGAAAGAACAAGCTATATTTAAGCTATATGCAAAATATCCATTCTTGGATTGTAAAATTTAATCTACAAATATATTAATGAGAACTAGAAGAATATCAAAGAATAAGAAAAATAAAACAAAAAAAAGTAGGAATAGAAATAAAATGACAAAACCAAAAAAAGTAAATGGAGAGATTTTTTTTCCAGATCATCCAGATTTTCGACCTAATTTAACTCCTAGAGAAATGTTTAAACTTGGAAGTTTTGGAGGAACATATTGGAGACCAATCAAGTCAAAGTTTTATAAGACAAAATTAAAAGATCAACACAAAAATTATCCAAAGTCTTGGTGGAAAGGAATACCAGACCATCATTTAACAACTCCGTTTAAGGAATATGATATCAAAATAAACAAATATAGAAAAAAGGTAGGGACTACTTTGAAATTTTGGGAAGATAAAGATTGGATTGACAAACAAGATCCTTATGGATGGGTGCAATGGTATTGTGAATTTTATTTAGGTAGGAGAAGCAATGATGATGAAAGACAAATTAGTAGATGGAAGAAACTTGCGGGATCCAACGGAAGATTTAGAAAATGGTTAGTTACTCAAATTTTAAAAAAAGGGACAAAAAAAGATTGGAATGACCACAGTATTAGTCCGGCTATTCGTCAAACATTGCAACATTGGGCATATAAATTAAAAAAGAAAGATTTTGATAAAGAAGTAAAATCTAGAAAAGAATAAATACAAAGGTATATTATATGAATAATTTGCCAGAAGACTTGAATAATATCATTGGAGATTATTTATTTGGTTGCAAAAAATATCCTATTTATATTAATAAAGAATTTACAGAAATATTTTGTAAAAAAACAAAAAATTGTAAAGAAGTTACAATATCTAGAAAAACATATTGCCAACATTGTGATAAAAATCAAATATGGAGGGCAAGAATGATAATGAATAATCTATTAACAGGATAAATTCTTTATATATAATATATGAATACGCTTCAAAAAAGATTTTTAGCATTTTTGCTATTATGTATACCTGTTAGAATTGGGTTTGTTTTTATAGCAAAAAAAGTTGATAAAAAATATTTACCTTATTTGGGTTATTTGGCTATTCTTCCCGCAATAGGATTTGCATACATATATATATTTGGAAAGCGCAAAACAGGAGGAGAAACATTTGGACAAAAAATTTGGTGGAATAATTTACGACCAATTCATTCAATACTATATTTTATATTTACATACCTTGCTTTAAAAAAAAGTAATAATGCTTACATTCCCTTACTATTAGATGTTATAATAGGTCTAATTAGCTTTATAATTTATCATTATAATACAGGATCATTTGGAAAATTGATTTAAATTAATAACTTATAATTTAAGTTATTAACTAATATGAACAATGTGCTTATATAATAAATCACAAAAGGAATGTCCGATTTGTCTTCAAGAAAAGAAACTTACTACAAAATGTAACATATGCACGGACACAATGATTTGTCAAGATTGTTGTCTTAGTTTATGCGAGAAAGGATTATGTGACAAGTGTCCTGTATGTAGGCAACCAAATTGGAAGCAACCAAAAAAAACACAAATAATGCCTAAAATAATTTTAAAATTCAAGCCAGCACAAAAAGAAGAGATAGAATCTCCAGAAGTATTTCCACAAATAGATAGGGAAGAAAAAATAGAAGCCTGTTGTGATACTTGTTATAAAATAAAAAGTACTATATTTACAATAATATATATCTTTTCGGCGTGTATGATTATATATGTTCTTGGAATGTTTACTGTATTTGTATTTACATCCGGTGATATTTGGATAGATAATACACATTTATATTGGGTGTCAGCTCTAGTTGGATTAGGTTGGGTTGGATTGATATGGAGTCCATGTTGTTGTGGAAGAACATTACATAATATATATTGTTATAACGACACTTATTAATTATCTTCTTTTACGTTTAGTTTTACGGCGTTTACGCTTACCGCCAAAACCAAGTCTCCTTAATAAACTTTTTTTCTTTGTTTTCCTTTTCTTCTTCTTCTTTTTCTTTTTTTTCTTAACTGGTTTATAATCTTTATCTTGTTCTCCTGGCATATATCTTAAGAAATACCAGTCATATTCCTTAGACCCTCTTTTATTTTTCAACTCTCTATATTTTTCAGCTTTTTCCTCTCGCATTTTTTCTTTAGTTGATTGAACACCATAACAATCTGGACTGAATCGTCTTAATAACCCCTTTTGACTTAATCTATTTTTTTGTTGAACCTTAAAAAGGAATTTACTCATACATAAAATACGATTAGCATCATAATATGGTCTATTAACATAAATAAACGCTAAATAGAAACTCAACATAGTATCTAATGTAGCTACTCTCATTTTATGTGGTCCAATATTAACAACATTATAACTATGACACTCAAGTGGTTCATATATGAAAGCAACTGTTTCAGGACCTACAGAAACTTCATAATGATCTGCAATAATTTCACCAACGCCAGGTTTTTTCTTAATGGTAACTTTTTTCAAATTCAAATCATCTAATCGTTCTTTTAATATTCTAGCAGCTGTTTCTGGATCATCAGATAAAACATCAAAATCTGGAACTCTTGGGACATTTTTCTTTCTTAAATATTTTAAAGTTTTTAAATACATTCTATTTGCATATGCCCCAAAAAATACACATCCTTGTCCCATTAATACATCTCTAACAGTAAAAAAAATCCTTTCTTCAACATTTTCTAAATATTCTTCTTCATCATCATATTCATATTCGTTGTTTTTTTTATTACCGCCCTTCATTTGAGTTTTTTTTGTTCCATATTGAAATAATCTTTGAATATCTTCGATTCTACAATTTTTACCTTTCATAGGATAATGTTTATTTAAAAGAGTTAATCGTTTTAACACCTTTTCCCATCTACTAACATCTCCATCAGGACGACTAAGTTCTAAATACATTGCCATTCTTAAATAATTTGGAGGACAATAATAAATATTTGCTACTTGTATAGCTTTTTTACTAATACTTTTATATAATTCTGGAACTAAATAAGTTATATCAGCAATTGGTAAAAAATTAACAAATACTTTAAATGTTCCAGGATGCATACCTGCTTTTGCTTCTACTTCTGTAAACCCCTTTTCATAATAAATATCAGCTAATCTTTTTGCATCTTTTAATGGTTCTGGAGAGAAAAAATCATAATCTGGTAATTCAGTAGTTTTATCATAAAATTGGTCCTGTAAGGGTAAGATATTATTTATAGCAGTTCCACCATAACAAACGCGTTTAGTTAATTTTAAGAAATCTTCTACAATTCTTATTATTTCTTTAATATCAGGGTCATTAATTTTTTTTCTTCCTGATTTTTTATCAATTTTATCTACTGCACTTCGCAATACAGCCAATTCACATTCTTCAAAATTCATCTTTTTATCACAAGACATTACTTAATATATATTGGCAAAAAAATATATATTAATATTAAAATTAGAGAGATGGACTGTATGCCCCTCCAAGCATTTGACTTTGCTTTGGACCATACGATAATTTGGGGTCTTGTTTTTTTGGTGGAGCAATTTTCTTTTCGAAATATCTCAAATGATCTGGTTTTAATCTAAATGCTGCACCTTTTTTATTGAAAAATTTAAGATAATACATCATATTTTGATCAAGTAATGAATAATTCATCATTACCATTTGACATCCATAACTGTGATGTATAGGGGCTGGAGAATTTGTAGTAATCTTTGAAAAATCAGGCATTGTTATTCCTAAAAACTTTTTATTTTCTTCGATAAGAGATTTAGAATCATAAGTTTGAACAATATCTATATTTTTATAAAATGTTGCAAATGGTAAACCTTGTCCATCATTTCCCTTCCCAGATATATTTACATATTCTTCAAATTCTGTTTCCCTATAATTATTTGTAGGATCTTGAATCATAATAATTACTTTTTGTTTCAATCCAAGTATAGGAATATTGGCAATAATTGCATTTCCTGATTTATTATATTTACCATTATGACTATAAGCAGGTCCTAAAAACTTACCTGAAAAATTTCTACTGATTTCATTAGCCATTATAGGATATATATTTCTACTATTTGTTTTTATTCTAAAACTTAAAAATAAAGGATCATCTGGATTTGGGCATTGTCTACCATTAAATGCAAGCATTTTTACATAACTCATGGCTTTTTTAAATGAAATATGGTTATAAGTTCCCTTCAAACAATATTTACCGTTTGTATTTGGACCAGAACCAGCAGCAACTACTGGTTCTCCATCTCTAGAATAAACTTCAAAGTCTAATACTCTTGCTCCTTGACCGATAACAGTTCTTAATGGAACCAAATCTACAAAATCTCCTTCAACATTACCTCCACAACAAGAATTATAACTACTTGCTACATAGTAATCTCGTAATAAAAATTTATGATTTGCATTACTAGAAGTAATACCTCCTATTTGAGTTCCTCCTAATTGTTTATAATCCTCGACCATTCTTTGATTATTCGATTCTTTCAATCTTAATTTGCCCCTAACATAAAGACTCAATACCCATATCAAAAATATTATAACTAAAACTAAAAACAAAACCCCCCATTTATTTTTATTTTTTAACATTCTCATAAAATTGTCTTTAGCCTCATTTACAACATTATTTGCTCCTTCCATTGTTGAATTTGCCATTTCTCCTGCTTTATTCATTATATATATATATCTTAAGACTATAATAAATTTTAAAACGCTAAATTATAATTAATATTTCTTATATTTAAAATAATAATATTATTACTATATATTAATAATGACTGGAGGATTAATGAATCTAGTAGCATATGGCAGTGAAAACTTATTATTTAATGGAAATCCAAAAAAAACATTTTTTAAGGCTACTTATCAAAAATATAGTAATTTTGGTTTACAACGATTTAGAATAGACTATGAAGGAACAAAAGATATTAATACTAAAACAGGCACAATTTTAGATTTTAAAATTCCACGTTATGCAGAAATGCTATATGATACTTATTTTGTATTTAATTTACCAAATATATATAGTCCATTTTATCATTATCAAACAGAAGAAAATTCTCAAACACCTGTTATAAAGAATAATCATTCATTCGCACCATACGAATTTGGATGGATTGAAGAATTAGGAACAAATATGATAGATGAAATAGAAGTTTATAGTGGAGGGGTAAGTTTGGCGAAATATAGTGGAGAATATTTGAATTGTTTAAAAGAAAGAGATTATAATAATTCTAAAAAAAAACTATGGAATAGAATGACTGGAAATATTGCGGAATTGAATGACCCTGGAAATGCACATGGAAATATTAATAGTTATCCAAATTGTCAATGGTCAACAGACGCATTGGATATTGAACCTTCTATTAGAGGAAGGCAATTATATATACCATTGGATTCATTTTTTTGTGAATCTAGTAAAATGGCTTTACCTCTAGTCGCATTACAATATCAAGAAATAAATATTAGAATAAGAATAAAACCTATGATGGATTTATATACAATAAATGATGTTGAAGAAACACCAGGAAATAATGGATTATCCTATAGAATGAGACCTAACAAAAATGTTTTACATCATGAATTATGGCACTTTTTACAACCACCAAAAGATTTATATGCATCTACAGATAAATATAATCAAAATATTACCTCATGGGCTGCAGATCCTCATTTAATGGGCACATATGTATTTTTAGGTCAGGCTGAAAGAAGAATTATTGCTTCACAAGAACATAAAATATTAATAAAACAAACCTATGAATATAATTTTCTAGATGTAAATGGTTCTAGAATTGTAGAAATTGAAAGTAAAGATATGGTTTCAAATTATATGTGGAGATTCAGAAGAAGTGATGCTTATTTAAGAAACGAATGGTCAAATTATACAAATTGGCCTTATAATAATATTCAACCACAGTCTTTACGGGAATTTGACATTTTTCAACTGCCAAATCCTTCTAATCATTACATAACTGGTAATATTGGAAATGAACTATTAGCTTTACAAGCAGCAGAAGAAGGTAGAATTTTCACACAACATCCTATTAATTTAAAAGAAATTATGATTAATCTAGGTATTACTATGGATGGCATTTACAGAGAAACTGTATTACCTTCTGGAGTATACGAATATATGGAAAAATATATGAGAACCACTGGTGGAGCAAAAGATGGTTTATATATGTATAATTTTTGTTTAGACAGCAATAAAAGAACATATCAACCTAGTGGAGCGATGAATGTAAACAAATTTAAAAAGGTATTTTTTGAATTCAATACTATTGAACCACCTATTGATTTAAGTGGTAGTAATATTGAGTATATTTGTGATTTAAGTGGTAATGCTATCGGTTTTAGAAAAACTGTTGCACAATTAAATCAATATAGTTATGATCTAAGAATATTTGAAGAAAGATATAATATTATGATTGTCCAGGGTGGAAGAGTTGGACTTATGCATGCTAGATAATATATTATAATTATATATATGGCATTCAAACCATTGATAAAATTTAGAGGAACTACTTTCTTGAAAGCATTTTTAATAAATGCCTTTTTTGTAGGATTTATTAGTGCATTAACAGTTGAATTTCGTGATATAGTTGATAATCATAGATTTACAGCTGAACTACCAGATGTTCCGCACAAAATGGCAGCAACTTTAGTATTATCCACAATATCAGGAATTATAGTTTATTTTTTAATGAGATTTGTGACAGGAACTGGTGAAGGTATGTTAGACAGTAAAAATATGAAACCGCATTTATTTTAATATATTTAATCTGTATTATATATATTAATGGCTAGTGCAGCTGGAAAAAGAACAGGAAGAATACCTGATATAATTGATTGTATTACGAGAGGCGACGGAATTTTTATCACATCCCATGGAGGACCATTATCTATTAGTATTGATACGGCAGACCCACGAGCTCATCCTAGTATTGGAGTAGTCCCGAAAAACATTTTATTAGTTTTTCATACTCCTATGCAGGCTGTTGTTCATTCTAACACAATACAAGATACAGAAAATATGAGATTTTATTCTCAAGCAAATTTCTTTAAAACTGGAATGCAGCCTGGTTCAACTATTACTGGAACAACTGAAAATTGCTATGGAACGGATAGATATGTTGATCCAAACATAACAGCTCGTGTTATAACTACTGAAGAAGTGGCAGAAGAAGAAGAAGCCGCTAGAAAAGACGCTGAAGAATCTGATGACAGCAGTGATGAAGAAGAAGAAGAAGAAGAAGAAGACGGTGAAGTAACTTTAATTTTACAAAAAGCTAGATTAAGATATAATGCAATGGCTCCAGATAGCGAACAAAATTGCCCCCAAGCTAATCTATTTTTGGGTGTAAAAAAGGTTGAGGTTGAGGTTGATGATAGTGATTTGGATTTGAGTGATAGTGACGATGATTCAGACGACGATTATGTAGAAGATTTTGAAAATTTTATGAACAGAGGAACTACTAATACAACAGATCATGGATTTGAGTTATTAAATCACATACAAGTATTCGGTCCAGGAGACCGTTATTATAGTCAAAATCAAGCATTTGATGATGACTCTATGGATTTTGATGGCTATCTTATACCTCCGCCCAGACAAGATTATCGTGTTCCTGATGGTGATAGAACTGCTACTACTAAAGATGAATTAATGCAACAGTTTATGAATGAAACACTACCTTACCCACTCGTTCAATATGAAGGAGACCATATCCAGATAACAAAACCACCACCAGAACAAGGTTTCAGAAAAATTTATCACGCTGGTGCTATAAGACATCCATATTTTAACAGACAAATGTTTGGATTTTCACATATGAATTACAATAAAAGTCCTCCCAGTAAGGAGCCTGGTAATCCATTAGCAGGAAAGACAATTGCTGAAGGAGCGCCTGCTGCATTACCTAGAACAACTGCCCAAATGCTGCAATTTTTATCACAAAGACATACAGAATCTGGAAAAGAAGGATTATTATTGGTTGTTGTTAATTCTTGTAGTCCTTCAAAAGAAGTATCAAGTTATATGAAAACAGAAGTACAAAAACTTACAGGAGAAGATGATATATTATCTGGAAGAAGACAAACACAAATGCAAAGAATGATAGATAATTTAATAGAGAGAAATATTTGTTATTGGAGAGGAAGAGGTAACTTCTCTAGAATAAGAGCCAATATACCATGGATTACCTCATCAGGGGTAACACCTGGTTATCCAACTACAGCTCCAATTATACCAAATCCATTATTACCACATTGGGAAAGTGGTAATGCACAATTTACAAGAATAGATAAAGAAGATAGACATTATACTTATCAATTTATTGGCAAATTAATAGCAGCGGAACGAGCGCATAGACTAAAAGAGATAGAAAAAGGAATCCAAAACCCCCCATCGTTATATTTTTCTACCCCAGAATTATTCTTTGCTTTATTTACTATTGCATCTTGTGATAGAAGAGGAACAATAATGATAAATTTAGCAGCAAAATTAAAAGGATTTTTTGGAGATGATTGGTGGGCTGGTCATGTAAATATGTGGTTAGACTTAGCAAAGGTTCAATTTGCTCCAATATGGTCAGGAGGATCAAAAAAGAAAAGAAAGAAAAAAACAAAAAGAAACCGCAAGAAAAACCGAAAAAAACGCACTAGACGCAGGAATAAATAAAATTGAATTCATATAAATACTTAATTATATGAATTAATATAATCACCATGGAAATCTGTCGCTGTTTGAATGATGTCATCACAGATGTTGAAAAACAAAACAATATTATTGTGCGAGGAAGAACTTGTCACGGAACTCTTGTCCTAATTGATTTATATAAATTAAAAAATAATCCTAGACTGGAGGGGGCAGAGGTATTTAAAATGTTATTTGGAATTAGTGATACTAATCCATTCGGTAGATTTCCTATGGGAAAGGACGAAGAGGGATGCATTACAATTTTGAGAGATTTACAAGTAAGTACATCTCAATGGTATGTATTTAATGTATTCTTAAATACAGGAAGTGTACCAGGATATGATGATTATAAATTAGGGAAAGAATACAAATATAACGAAGTGTCTCATAATATAGAAACATTACAAGAAATTTGTGTTAAATTTGGAGGACTTCCATCTTTTGATGTATTTCGTGAAAACTTTTATAAGGGAGAAAATGAAGGAACGACATTAATAAGCAATAATCCAATGACTCCTGAACAAGATAAAAAAAATTTATATCAATGGAGAATAACGGACCATAACAGTTCGTGTGCTAATCATCCCTATCCCCATAAAGGTTGGTCTGCTGCCGGTTCAGAGGTAAAAAAACGCGATACATTAGGACCTCTTCTTCTCCATTATTATCGTAGAGATTGGAATTGGGATTTGACAAAAGTTATTGACGAAATTCCAATAGATGAAGAAGAGTTGGATTATATGTTAGATATGTCGGACGACCCACTTGAACAAACTGTAAATAACTCTAATGAGTTACCACCTTGGGATGTGCCACAGTCAATATGATTTCCTTACTGTTTTCTAGTCTCTTATTAGATATTAAATTTTTAATTTTATCATATTCTATTGTTTCATTTTCTAATAGATTTTTTGCAATTGCTTCCATATGCTTTTTATATTTTTTCAAAAGTTTTATAGTTTGTATTTCAATATCTTCAATTATATCTTTACATCTATTCATTATATCACTAGTAAGTTGTTTTCCAATAGAACCCATTACATCTGGATTAAGTGGTCCAATTGTATCATTCATTCCCCAACAATTAGTATAATTTGTAATAAGTGTTGATACTTTTTCAATATCGTCACTTGCTCCTGTAGAAACATTTCCATATATTATTTTTTCAGCTGATCTCCCTCCTAATAATACGCTTATTCTACATAAAATCTCTTCTTTTGTCATTAATTTTTTATTTGAAGGTTTTTGTTGACTATATCCTAATGCAGATTCTCCTCTAGGAACAATACTAACCTTAACAGGTTGTTCGGTGTGTTTTAATAAAAATCCCATCAAACAATGTCCTGCTTCATGATAACTAACTCTTTCCCTTTCTTCCTTTGACATCATTCTTTCTCTTTTTTCTCTACCTATCATAACTTCATCAATAGCACATTGTATATCTTCTTCTTTTATTGTATTTTCATTATTATTATTTTGTATAGCATGAATTTTTGCTTGATTTGCTATATTTGCAATATCTGCTCCAGATAATCCTGCGGTTCTTTCAGATAATATAGTGTAATTTAAGTTACTAGGAAGTTTCATATCTTTCAAATACAATTCACATAATTGTTCTCTTTCATCATTATTAGGTAAATCAAAATAAACTTTTTTATCAAATCTTCCAGAACGAATTAACGCTGGATCTAATGTTTTAATTAAATTAGTAGCTGCAAATACAATAACATTATCTTTTTCTTCAAATCCATCCATTTCAGTTAACAATTGATTGACTGTAGATGCTCTTTCTGAATTATCACTTTTATCTCTTCTTTGTCCAACTGCATCTATTTCATCTATAAAAATAATACATTTCTTTTTCCCTTTTGCCTTTGCAAATAAGTCTCTTACTCGTTTTGCACCAACTCCTACATATTTTTCTATGAATTCAGAGCCTGATGCAGTTATAAGAGGTATATCTAGTTTTTTTGATAATGTTTTAACTAATAAAGTTTTTCCAGTTCCGGGTGGTCCTGATAATAATATACCCTTGGGTAGTTTTACATTCCATTCTTTATATTTACCACTATTTTTGATAAAATCCATATAATATTTTATTTCATCCTTTACAGATTCTAATCCTATAATTTTATCTAACGAATTATTTGATTTACCTTCTCTTGGAGACCATTTTTTATTCTTATTAGCTATAAAAATTATAAGAAAAAGTATAATTAATATAAATGCCCCATTGTCATTTTTTGGAGGTTCTGGTGGTGAACTAAACCAATTCATTTTATATAGTCAAGATGGTTTATCTCTATTATTGTTATGTAAAGGTTTTTCGATTTCACAAAATTGTCCCCATTCATCTTCAAATTGTTCTAGTTCTTTTTCTACTTTAAGTTTATTGTTTTTTGTAAAATATAATATTAATGGTATGATTTTCAATACTTGTATAATCTTGGCAAATAGTGCTCCCATAATTGAGTAATTAGATATAAAAAAATATATTATTAGTTTTTTATATTCAATTTTATAGCAGTAAAGTAATATCCCAAGCATATCTTGCTATATACTCAACAATCTCTTCAGGTAAAACTCTATTATGTACTTTCATTAACTCTTGTTTATATAAATGCTCTCTTGATTGTGCTGCGGAAATCTTTGCAATTGTTGTCATATATGTTCTAATTTCATAAGCTTTTCTCTCTCTCGAGATATCAAATATGGGACGGAGAAGTTGACATACGCGCCAAGGCACTTCGACCGTCGCGGAACTGTCCAAGGGGCACCAGAGCCAGTATTCATAGGAGATGGCGTAAGTCGTGCGCACCTTCACCTGCTCACAATCTCTTGGAATAATTTTTTTATAATCATCTTTAGTGAGACGTTTTGTTTTTTGTTGAATTGGCATTGTTAATAATGTATTTCATTTATAGTTTATTAAATCAATTTTCTAGACCCCACCGCCCCATCATTTGAACCCTATACTTATTTTTGGGAGTAATATACCATCTCTTCTTGCTCTTATCCCATTTTGCACCCATTTTTTTAGCTTCATCCTTTTCATCATAAGGAACCTTTAAATATATTTTATTTTTTGCGCGTTGATAAGGACATGATTCAACTCCAATAGCAAGATTAGCAAGTCTATCAGCGTGGTCATTTCCAATAGAATGCTCATCTTCTAATCCTGTATGTGCTCTAATGTGAGTAAACTTGATATTATTATATTTTTTACAGAAATTATAAGCAACTTTTACGATTTCAACATTTGGAATATCTTTTTCTTTATTTTTCCATCCTTTTTTTGACATTTTCTCTCCATAAGTTGTACAACATCTTATGGAATAAGAGGAATCGCTATAAATCATAACTGATTGACCTTGTTCTATTTCGTCTCTTAAAATAGTTAATGCTTTAATTATAGCTAATAATTCGGCTCTATTATTTGTTTGTGTTCCTGTAAAAGATTCACTTGTATTTCTTTCATCTCCTTCTCCAAACCAAATACCAAATCCAGCTCGAGCATCTGTTTTACCATTATTAGAACAAGCACCATCAGTATATACATTTATTACTGGAGCAGATGATAAAGGTTTATTGTTTTTCCTGATAACAAAATTATCCATTATTAATATAATAATTTTGTTTATATTTTTATATCAATTTAATATTTGAATACATTCCAGAGAGAATTATAAGGATTTGGATGGCGTCTTGGATCTCTAGGTATTCCATTTTCTTTTCTTGCACGGTCTGATATGTGTTTTTCATATAAAGATTTTGAACCTCCTAATCTATTATTACTAGCTAATTCTCTTTCAGCATCTTCATATGCATAAACACCCTTACCCGTTAATTTCTTTCTATCAATATCAAAGTTACCTCCGCCTTTTGCAACATGTGCTGTAATCATAGAATTATTATTTATTTTTCTATCTTTTGATAATGAAACAGTTACTAAAATATCATTTATAAAGTTAGTTAATGTATTTTTACTTGATTCTGTTCTTTCAGTTTGGTATTTGTGAATTAATTTACCGATAGAAATATATTCATTTGGTTCAATAGTATTGGGTAAATTAAAGTTTTTTGTTTTGGATAATTGAGCCATAAAGTTTTTACCTATATTATAGTAATCTCCATCGCCTCCCTTGATATCTGTTGTTTTTAAAGCCATATCTAAACTAACATTATCAAACAATCCAGGAGCTGTTCTTGCATATCCATGTTCATTTTTTGGCATCAATATAGCACCACAACTAGTACAATCTCCACCATTTAAACCATCCTTAACCCAAGGACATTTTCTGTATTGTTTTCCATTAAATATTGTATCTTCACAACTTTTATTATCATATTGAGGATATTTACATCCGTTAGGACACTGACCAGTTCCAGGTTCAACAACAAATCCATTTGGTAATATTTGTCCATTTATCATTTGAGGTTGTTGTGGGGGTTGCGGTGGTTGCTGTTGAGAAAACTGTTGTGCCATTTGATCAGCTTGCCAAGTTGGTTGTTGGGGTGCTTGAATATCATTAGTTACAGGAGATTGTGTATCAGCAGAATTATTAGAAATCTGTTCAGTAGTTGATTGTGCTAGATTATTATCCTCACCTTTTAAATTATCTCCTGAAAATGCTTGAGATAAATGAGGTTGTGCTTTATTGATAGCCTTCATATAGGATTCGTGACTTCCTACTGTATCCTTTTGATATCCTTTAATTACTCCAGCAATAAAATCCATTTTAGATGCATTTTTTGCAGTATCAACTTTATCTTTATTAGCACATTTTGTTCCTCCTAGAGTTTGAAATAAATGATCAACCCATTGTGATGCACTATGTAATTGTGACACAGTAATACATTTTTCCTGAATTTGTGCTCCTGTATTTGCATCTACTCTGTTAGATTCTTGAGTTGTAGTTGTTATTGTATTTCCTTTATCATCTGTAGTTGTTACTACATTATTCCGTGGGGCACTACTAGTTGCCTGAACATTAGTTCCAACAGCATAGTTATTCGTTAAAGGTTGATTTAATTCTATATTACCAGAACCTGCATCCGCAGCCGCAGGTTTATTCTTACATAAAGACTGATATTTTTCATCAGATCTCGGGCCAGGAGTATTTGATGTATTAAAATGAACTTTACTACGACCATCATTTGAAAAAAGACAATATGGGTGATCGCCTGGGCCATCAAAATCATTACTCCATGTTAAATTTAATTTTTCTGCTGCTTCTTTACATTCAATAGAGGTGGTAATAGGGTCTTTTCCTACATCCGCACATAATTTATTATTTTCTGTCTTAGAATATTTATTTGTATCAGTCCCAGTAGCAGCCGCGGTGGGAGGAGTTGGTGCCACCCCAAACACCTTCATTCCGCAGAGCGTCAGGTGCTTACCGGTATCCTCTGTGGACACCTCGATTGTGTTTCCCACTGCTTCGGCTGGACATTTTACGGTGAACCAGCCTGTATTGCGGTCGGTGTGCGTGTCGTCCGGCACAGCGACAGTACCGCACAGGTGCTTCTTTTCGCCGTCCAGAACATAGACCTTAGCGTTCTTGAGTCGCTCCGAGCAACAGTCGCGGCGGTTCAGCAACTGGACCTCCTTCACGGCGTATCGTCCATCCAGCACGGCTTTCAACCAGCCTTTTGGTTGTGTATGTGTGCATTTCCCACCTGGCCATCTATCGTTCCAGCCCGTGAAGTCGAGAGCACGCACAATCCTGCTCGCCACTCCACCCCATCCAGTAGTTGATTGGGAAGCCGATACAATCTTAATGGGATTGCCTTTATTTGTCATACCTTCAGCAAAAGTTCCTCCTGTATTCCAAAAATCACTAATATCTTGCCAGAAATGATATATTGTAAATATAACCATAATTATTAATATTACAAATATTAATGGATTCATATATAATTTATAAATATATTATTTTACTAAATCTTAGTAATATAATATGTCATTATCTTCAAGCCTTAATAATGGTTCTTTTTTCAGTATTTGGAGGAACGCCTATCACAATTCTTTGTCCAGGTTTAAATTTATGGTCATTTCCAACTGCAAGAGTTTTTTCACCAGTACTATGTTTTTGAGTTGTAATTGCAGATGGTAGTCGTCTTTGATTTGTAATTGCAGATGGTAATACAGAACCGGTTGAACTTATTTGATCTGGAATTTTAGCTTTTACAAATTTTTCCAAATTATTGTCCCAAGTCATACCATCAGGTGGTTTTTTGCAAAATAAACTTTTTCTATATGCTCGTTTTGTATTACTCGTTCCCCATGAGGGTTTTCCTGCTTCACCCGATTTGGTATAAGCAACATCAGGTATTTCTTGATGCGTCATTGCAAAACTAGGAGTTATTCCACTTCTATCATTTCGCATTCCCACTTGTAACCAAACATTAGCTTCATCACTTACCGGAGTCCAACTATCTCCTGATTCTGGTTTTCCTTTTATAAAATCTAAAACTTCTCTTCTTGATGCAATTGTTCCATGAGCACCTACTATATTTCCACTATTAGCTTCGCCTTCGCATAATTTCTTTGATGCTGACCAAGAATTCATACCGTCAGTATTTAATCTTACAATACCAGCCGGCCAGGAGTTTTCATATGTAGCATTTAGTTTATATACTGCTGCAAATTTTTTAACATCATTATTATATTTATGCATAATATCATTCCATTTTCCATCCTTTTTTTGAATTTCTGCATGAACTTCTCCCCTATTTTCTGTTTGTCCTTTACAACAATCATTAGGTTCTCCACTACGCCAATTCGCATAATCCCAATTACTACCATCAGTCCAAGTCCATTTTTCCGCACTGTTTCCACTACCTGGTCGTTTTCTAACTGCACCAATCCAAACTTTTTGACAAGGAGGAAGAATTTTCCTAATTGCTTCATTTTCTTCAGTAGTATGAATACTTGCTAAATGACCACCCATTGCAATAGCAGCTAAATGATGTTCCATAAATGTTTTCCTTTCACATGCAAAATAAAAAGCATTTAGTCCTGTCGGTCTAGTTTGTTTTTCTAATAATTTACAAGTAGGGTGACTTACATTGGAATCTAAAATCAATTCAGATATTTCACAGTTAAATGCTGCATACCAAGGGTCACTCATATAAAAGAAAGGAAGGGCAGAATTATCTTTGTAATAACAATAATCCCAATCTGTTTTCCCTTGGCCCGCATCCCGACATCCTGGAATAGCTTCACCCTGTCCACCAGTTCTTTGAAAGCATTTCATATCTCCTCGACAATCGTGGTCATAATCACAATCTCCTTCACATTCTCCTAATTTTGTTTGTTGGGGGTTATTTGGCATTTTTTCCATAGAACCGCCATAATCTATTAATGGTATTGTTGAGCCATCTCCTCGACTTTTACTAGGAGGTGAATGTCCTGAACCTAGTGTTTCCTTATGTTCATGTTTAATATCATCATTTTCATCTCTAATAATACAAGTATACTTTGAGCCGTCAATAATAAGAGTAACCCTAGATTTTTGATTTAACGGTAATTCATAACTAGGATCAGTGCCTTGATTACCAGACCATTTTATATGCAATTTTATCTTTTTTGTTGTGGATGGACTTACCCATATTCCAGGCCATCTAGAATAATCACTATTATTACTATTCATTCCATCAAAAGTATTATGCATTATATTTTGATACGAACTATTGCCTTCACCTAATGGTTTAATTACAAAACTCATAACAAAATTATCCCATTTACCGTCCCACTGTTTAGCTTCCTTTAGAATAGTATTTTTTTGTGGTTTTCGTGGATTTTTTCCTATAAGTATTAAAGTTGTTGCAGGCATACAATTACCTGTAATTGTATTATATACATTTGTAGTTGATTGTCTATGATTAGACAACCTTTTTGATGGTATTATTTTTGTGCATCCTGAAACTAAATATGGTTGTTTATCACCACTGCATTTAATAGCATTAGGATTTCCCATATACCCCGAAGCACATTTCAATCCATTGACGCTAAATGAACTTATTTGTAAATTTTCATTGACACCTGAATAATCATACCCGGTAGTTGTTGTACTTCTTACACATTTCGGTACCGGCTTATCTTTTTCCCATTTATTTTCATAAAGTTTATATCCGGTACCATGGCTCGGACCTTCAAGTTTGCAAGAAGTTGGTTTGTTGTAGTACCCGCTCTGGTGAACCTTGAAATTTCCAGCAGACTTTCTTACAAAACTACACGAGCCATTGCTTTGTCTATATGTAAATATTCCCTCCTCACCAAAATGGTTGGCACAATCTTGGAGACTAGATCTGGTAGTCATATTTCTTACCCACATTCTGTAGTCTGGTTGCGGAATGCAGTTGTAGCCCCGCGCGTTGCATTCTTTAGTTCCGTCGTACCCGTAATTTGAACATCGTAAATTATCCTTTCCTAAATCGCCATACACCCATTTACCTTTACCACCATCAGGTGTAGGAGGTTTTATGCCACCTTTTGTAAATCCTTCTCTAACTCCCCATAAATTTTTTATATTTTCATGCAAATGATACAATATACCTATAACTATACTAATTGATATTACATAAATTAATAGATTCATATATAATTTAATTATATATTAATTTCACTAAAGTAGGTTAGTATAAACTCCAAACAGAATCATATGGTTTGCGCTTAGGATGTTTCTCACATCCTTTCCACATACATAGTCCACCTTCAGGTTTTGATGCTTTATCCCCATCTCCTATCATTGAGTTACTATTATCACCATACATACCCGTTGTTCTTAAAGTAGTAGAGTGTTGAGGTGATTCCCAATCTACTTGACTATTGGATATTGAACTTCCTGCTAAAATATTATTAACAGAATTCATTAATTTTTGTTTTGCAACAATATTTTGAGGACCTGTAATTTTTTCCTTTTCTTGTATTTTTATTTTTGCTACAACTCTTCCAAGTGATTCATAATCATCATTATCAATATTCGGTATTGCTACATTTCTAATATGAGACAAATCTTTCATGAAATTTTTACCAACTCTTATAAAATTTCCTTGGTTTTCTTGACTTAATTTAATATCACTAGGTATCAAAAGCTTGTTAGATAGAACTTGTTTCATTAATTGTTCATTGAAAATAGCTGTATTTTGCATTTTGGATGCGGCTGGTTGAGAAGAAGGAATACCTTGAAGTGTTTGACCTTGTTTTATATTTTGTGATTGAAATTGTCCAATTGCCATTTGTTTGTCAAATTGCTGATTGAATTGTTGAGTTTGTTCAGTATTAACTACAACACCTGAAGCTTTTATTTTATTATCCCAGAATGAGCCAGGAGGAGGAGGTGGAATTTCTCTTCTTTTAATCTTTTCACCTAAGTCTTTAGCTACCTGAGTAGTAAACATTCCATACACCATCATCACTTGTTGAGGAGTAGGTGCTGGTCGTCCGGATGGATTAGGAGCTAATGGTGGTATAGGTCCTATAGTTCTAAGTTGATTTTCCCAATCTGAACCTTGAGGAGGAGGAGGCATTTCTCCTGATTTAATTTTACTCCTTAACATCATCAACATTGCATTGCCCATCTGGTTCCATTTTGCTTGACTATTTCCAGCACCAGCTTGTTGTTGTAATGGATTCGCACTACCTATTCTTTGATATGCTTGAGGAGCAGCCCCTCGTAATAGCCTTGTCCAAGGAGATCCTGGAGGAGGAGGATCTAATCTTCCTGATATAATTTCCCCAATTACATATTCTGCTATATTTTTTGGCATAGCTATCATACTTGGACGGATCTTCCAAGGTATTTTAGTTTTTGGATCAATTCCAGCTGCTAATATTAGATTAATTCCAGAATTGCGTGCATTTCGTATTTGTTGTTCTTGGACTTGTCTATTTACTTCCATTATTTGTGCAAAATTACGCTGTAGTCCTCGATCCTTTTCAACTTCCGATTGTGTTGGATTAACTAATTTATTGTGAAATATTAAATTCATATCTTTGTAATAAATAAGTTTCATTGTATGTCCTTGGTCGCATTTGTGCTCTGTAAATTGTAGCTTAACTTTATCACCAGCCTTTACATAATCTGATATATCAGCAGTTCCTTTCGCGACAGCCGTGTCCTGAGCCATTTCAATTGCCTTTGACCGGGCCACATTTTCCACAATTTGATGATTTTTACCTGTCGTAATATTTTTCAATATCAATATACCCTTTGTAAAATTTCCCCATCCTTGATCTTCAATTTTGTATTCATACTGTAATTTGTAAGGTTTTTCAGAACCTTCTGGTATTTCTTTTTCTACCGACAAAGGTACCTGGTTTTGTTTCACTTCGTCCTTCCCACAGGTTAAGTTGGAATTCATATTTGCTGGAAAAAAATTCTTTATTTCAACTTCTGTTGAAGTCATACCTTCAGCAAATGTATTACCAGTGTTTGACCAATTTTTATAATCTATGTAAAAATGATATACTATAAATAATACCATAGTTATCAAAAATAACATAACAAATAAATCTGCTACCATTATATATAATTTATTAATATAATATTTATTTTACTAAATGTGTATTTATTTGTTGACTAACAACCACAAAAGTGACACATTTACTCATATGTTTAATTTTATGTGCATTGATATAAGCACAGGTTGAACGGATACCACCTAAATAATCAAGAACAGTTTTTTCTAGAGGACCTTTATATTTTACTTTTATACATCTTCCTTCGCTAGATCTATATTTTGCCATTTTTCCATAATGTTTCTCCATAGCGTGTTGACTACTCATACCATAAAACAACTTAAATTTCTCTCCGTTTTCTTCAACAACCTCTCCAGGATTTTCATCATGTCCCGCAAAAACTCCTCCACACATTACAAAATCTGCTCCACCTCCAAATGCTTTCGACATATCTCCAGGACAAGTGATTCCACCGTCTCCAACAATAAATCCACCACATCCGTGAGCAGCATCAGCACAATCTATTATAGCGCTTAATTGCGGAACACCCACTCCTGTTTTCATACGAGTTAAACAAGCACTTCCTGGTCCAATTCCAATTTTCACCCCATCAACTTTTCCATTAATTATTAACTCTTCAACCATTTCACGGGTAGCTACATTTCCAGCAATAATAATTCTATCTGGAAAAACTACTCTTAATTTTGCACAATATGTTACTACTTGTTCCATATAACCATTTGCCACATCAACACATATCCATTTTGCATTTGTATGTTCAACTAATTCAAATAAATTACTCATTGCACTTTCATTAATACCAGTAGAAATCATAAAATAATCAGGATCTAAAGGTCGTCCTTCTTTTTCACGAGCCTTAAAATCTTCAACTTTATAAAATTTATTTAAACAAGTTAACATTTTATGTTTACTTAAAACATCATACACATCAAATGTGCCTGTTGTATCCATATTTGCTGCGATAATAGGAACGCCTTTCCATTTCATAGTTGAATGAGCAAAAGTAAATTCTCGCTCTAAATCAACTTCACTTCTAGAAGTTATAGTAGTTCTTTTAGGACGAATCAAAACATTATGAAAGTCCAACTGAGGAGTTGTTTCTATTTTCATTATAAATAACTAATTACTGAAATTTTAAGTTGTATTTTTTTAATATTTAATGATATATATATAAAATGGTTAAAAATGATAATGGATATAGTTTTCAACCTGGTTTAATGGATAAAATGTATCAAGATAAAAAAGAAGAAAAGGAGAAAGCAGAAAAAGAAAAGAATAAGGAAAAACGAAAGGCATCAAGAGAAAAAAAAAGGAAAGAAAAAGAAAAAAAAAGAAAGGAAAGACAGAAAGAAATAGAATCTAAAAAGAAAAAAAAGGCCAAAGAATGGACATATAAGGACAAGGTTAATTATTCTATTTTAGCGATAGTAATGGTACCCTTATTTCAATTATTTTTTATATATCATCAAGGTAGTTGGTTAGATATAGTTTTACAATCAACAAAAAATTCGAACTATCTAAAACAATGGTTACCTGATGGTGATGGATTACCATATAGTAAGGGAGAACAAGGTGCAGGAATTAAATGTAAAGAAATTAAAAAATATTTACCTGCTCGCGAAAAAGCAGGTGGAGAAGCATCATCCGCATCGTCTCCTCCACAAGCTGGTGGTGGAAAAAAAAGAAGAAGAAGAGTTCAAAAAGGAGGATTTAGTTCTGGAGTAAATGATGCCAAAGAATTCTTTGATTCAACTAAATATGGAATTCCTTATGAATGGGCAGATAATGACAATTTTTTAATGAGTGGTACAGGAGAATATTTTAAAACCTTTTGGCAGGGCAATCGCAGTGCTCTTAAGTTTTTACAGGAACAAACAAGGGATGCTTTTTTCAAAGATCATAAGGAACCTAATGGATTAGGTGAAAAAGCATGGGATTTTATTAAGTTTGCAGCTATTTTACCGGTAGTTAATATTGTAGCACATATAGGTCAAATTGTTACTAATTTTGGATTATTATTTTGGGCATCATTTAATAATCAAACTATAATGATATTGCCATTCTTTATTCTTGCTATATGTAGCATATTCTTAGGTGCATTCACCGGATATTTCTGGCCTTGGGGTTTATTTACACTGTATTTAACAGTGTTTAACTTAAGACCAACAGCACAAAAAATATCTAATTTCCAAACTTATGGAAAACGTTATAAATGGTTATGGTGTATTTCTATATTAGTCTGGTGGTTTATAATAATTGGTGGAGGTATTTGGAAATGGCATAAAGATGCTATGATATTTTTAGGGATTATAGCTGCACTATTCTTTTTAGGAATGGTGGGAGTTTCAACACTTGTTTAATTTTATATAATTTAATATAAAAATATATAAAATGAGCTTGCTTAATTTTAATATAGCTATGGGAAATAATAAAAAAAAGAAGGGAAAGAACAAGATAGTTAGTGCACAAGGAAAACCATTTGTGAGTGTTTGTACTCCAACATATAACCGACGAAAATTTATTCCACAATTAATAAAATGTTTTAAAAATCAAAATTATCCAAAACAATTAATGGAATGGATTGTAGTGGATGACGGAGATGATAGTGTTGAAGATTTATTTCAAGGAGTAGAATGTGTTAAATATTTTAGAGTAAATGAAAAAATGAAATTAGGAAGAAAAAGAAATTTTATGCACGAAAAAACAAAAGGGGAAATAATAGTTTATATGGATGATGATGATTATTATCCACCTGATAGAGTGAACCACGCTGTAAATAGATTAAGAGCAGTTCCAAGAGCAATGGCAGCAGGCAGTAGTATTGTTTATATTTATTTTAATGATTTGGACAAAATATATCAATTTGGTCCTTATGGTCCTATGCACGCCACAGCAGGAACATTTGCATTCAGGAGAAAGTTATTACAAGAAACAAAGTATGATGATAATGCAGAAATTGCAGAGGAAAAGGCATTTTTAAAAAATTATACTGTTCCATTAGTTCAACTTGACCCAATGAAGGCTATTTTAGTTTTTGCACATCAATATAATACATTTGATAAAAGAAGACTACTTATAAATCCTCATCCAAATTTTGTTAGAGAAACTAGATTAAAGCCGAAATTATTTATTAGAGATAAAGAGATGCGGAATTTTTATACTACAGTTTAAATAAAATATAATATTTGAAAATATTATATGTTAGGTTGGATAAAGACATTAACTAAAAAGTTTAACAAACTTCCTGCATTGGGTCAATTTGCAGTTTCTGTATTAATAATAATAGTAGTAAGATATCTTTTACATCTTATAATTTACTCTAATTATTTATCTGGTTATTTAGAAAACTTTGGTAATCCTAAGGAATTAGTATATTTTCATATGACCGGATGTGGTCATTGTAAGAAATTTACACCAGTCTGGAATGAATTTTCTAGTAATTATAATGGTGAATTGAAATTAAAAAAATTAGAAAGAAAAGAGGCAGGTGATTTACTACAAAAATACGAAATTAAAGGGTTTCCTACTGTTCTTTTAATAGACGAACAAGGAAATAAAAAAGAATTTCAAGGAGATAGAAGTATTGAAGGGTTACAAAATTTTATAAGTCATTAATTATGATACTGTTTAAAAATCTATAAATTCTATTTATATCCAATTTATTGATTTCATAATTATTGTTTTCAAATAATTCAATAATTTCATCAAGTTCGTATTTAGATTTTAAATAACAAAAATAAGAAAACATATCCTTTATATCCATATTCAATTGTTTACAAAGATTTTGTATAAATAAGCAATTATTATACTCTGTAGAATATTTTGTTAACACCTTTGTAAATCTTACATCCTGAGGATCAAATTTAATATTTTTATCACCATATTCAGTATGAAATAAATGATTATTGTAAAATGTTTTAACAAGTGAACTCATTTCATTGAATATCCAAATTTGTTTTTGAAAAGTTATTCTATCAATATAATCAGCAAAACAAATATTGTTTAATATTTTATTATAAAAAGGTATAGTTTCGTCCTTTGGTATTTTTTCTAACACATCAATTATATTTTCATGATATAAAAGTCCTACACTTGTTCTATCAGTTTCATTCATCAATTCAATATGTTGATTAAGCTCGTATTTATTATTTAATAATTTTTTTATAATATCCTTGACATCTTCATTATAATTTTTTTGTTGAAACATATTTTGAATCAATTGATTTTTTAAAATACTTTCTTGGTTTTGATAAATATCATATGTTGATTTTAATTTACGCAAATCTCCCTGAATAAATATAACCATTTTTTCCTTTAATTCTTCTTCTAATTTTGGCATTAATATGTTAATTATATTTTTAATCTGAATATTGGTAGGATTTTTTAATTCTACCGTTTCACATATTTTTATCATTTCTTTAATTTTTTTATCAATATGATAATTTCCAATACAAATAATAGGTATCATAGTTGTATCTTCTTTTTTTTGTTTTTTTTTTTTTTTTTTTATTATTAATTTTATCAATGTGTTTCTACCTTCCTTATCTCCACTCTTCTTACCTTTTCCACCGCCAAGCAAATCTTTGTCTGCTTTGCGAGCCCCGCCACCAGTGATAAAGGAGTTCACACGAGCCATTGCCCATGCTTGAGGGGACATTCCAGGACGGTGTCCTGACTTCCACGCTCCCATACCACGCTGATACACCTTACGCAAGACGCTTAGCGAAATGCCAGACTTTTCGGCCTTTTTGGCTAATGACTTACCCGCTCCGCCTGCTTTGAAGTCAGAGTTGTCCTCTGAGTTATCCTCAGAGTCTTTACCGTACATGCGCTCATACTTCTCAGTATGCTTGCTTTTAGGTGTCTTCTTACCTTGTTTTTTCAACTTGGCATTATGCTCTTCGTCGGTCTTCCAAGGCTTATACTGCTCCTTTAGACTCTTGCCGTCCTTTTCGGCTTTCATCGCCTTGCGAGAAGTAGCTGCGGCTCGGTCTTGTTGCTTTTCGCTCAGACCTTTTCCGTATGCCCCAGACTCAAAAGCTTTACCAGTTTTTTCTTTATAGTCGCTTTCTAAGCCGTTGCCATATTTGGCATTATCA
>WLWH01000471.1_pt1 | contig 32715 bp, 54 predicted proteins | sample 6712741 | NCBI WGS metagenome assembly WLWH01 (sample SAMN12718694, study PRJNA515312) | sponge metagenome | isolation source: marine sponge | host: Mycale hentscheli | place: New Zealand: South Island, Marlborough, Capsize Point | collected 2003-05-01
AGATTTTGCCATTTTTAAAACTTTACATACATACTGACGCCAATACTTTTAAGAAAAAGTATTTGACCCTAAAAACTGTATGCTAGATTATGCCATGGAAGCTAGAATAATTAAAACGTCAGATTCAAGATTAGCCGATGATAACTTTACTTACAAGGATTGGTCGTTGGGTGTGTATGATAAAGCAAGAAACATGTTACAAGACCCACGGCTCGTATACAAAAAAGAATCTTATAAGAAAGATAATTTGGATGTGTTTTGTAGAAAAATATCAACTTACGAACATTACAAAAAAGAATCTTTTATAGATTTTACAGACATGATTCAAAGGGCTATTGATGAAGTAAACTTTCCACCACTAGAAGTTTTAATTCTTGATGAAGCACAAGATTTTACTCCACTACAATGGTCTGTATTGTATAAAATGGCAGACAACGTAAAGAGAATTTATTTAGCAGGGGACGATGATCAGGGTATTTATCGTTGGAATGGGGCAGACCCTAAATATTTTACTGAATATTTTCCAGGTCGAAAAGTTATATTAAGACAAACTAGAAGATTTGGTAAAGATATTCATCATTTTTCTGAAATTATTAGACGCGGTATAGTTGATAGCGTTGAGAAAGATTATGACTATTTGGACAAAGAGGGCTCTGTTAAAAGGTATTTAAACTTTAATGAAGTGCCTATTGGTGAGTTAGCAGGAACTTGGTATATACTTGGTCGGGTTAATGAAACTGTTAACGAGTTAAGAATGTGTGCTAAAGATTCAGGTTTGTATTATGCGGATAACAGAGGTAATAAATCTTTTGACATAAAACAATGGCGAGCAATTAAAGCTTGGACTACTTTAAGTAAGGATAAAAAAATATTTAAAAAAGAAGCTGAGAATATGTATCGTTATATTAGGGAATTAAAAGCTCCTAAATATAGAACACCTAAATTTTGGATGAACACTTCGGATCATGAAGAATTAAGTTTTGTAGATTTAGTTGATTATTGTGGCTTAGATTTAGATGTAGAACATCAAATTTTAGCTTGGTTTGATATTTTAAAAAGAAACTTTACCCCTAATCAAGTGGCTTACTTTATAAGATTGTTAGAGCGTTATGGACAAAAAACTTTAGATGAAGAACCTGATATAATAATAGATACAATACATTCGGTGAAAGGTGGGGAAGCAAATAATGTTTTACTTTATTCAAAAGCTAATTGGCCTTCTGCTTTTGTTAATAAAAATAATACACAGCAATCTGATGAAAAAAGGGTTATTTACACAGGTGTTACTAGGGCAAAAGATAGTCTACATATTTTATCAACAGATCATAAGTTTAATTACCCTATTGGGGAAGACTATTTAATTTTTTTACAGGAGAGTAAAAATGTCTAATCTACAATTAACTTTTAATTTTAAAAAGCACATTTGGTCAGCACCAAGCGAATATAAGGATCTTTCGCAGTATGACGAAATAGCAATAGATTTAGAGACTAGAGACGAAGGTATTAACGCAGGACTTGGTGCAGGTTGGGCTACTAATAATGGTGAAGTTATTGGTTTTGCAGTAGCTGTTGACGGTTGGCAGGGTTATTTTCCTTTTGCACATTTTGGTGGTGGTAATTTAATTAAAGAGCAGGTTGTAAAGTATATGAAAAGTGTTTGTAGTTTACCTGCGGTAAAAATATTTCATAACGCTCAATATGATGTAGGTTGGTTAAGGGCTATGGGTATTGAAGTACAAGGCGAGATTATAGATACTATGGTTGCGGGTGCTTTAATTGATGAAAACCGTTTTAGTTATACTTTAAACTCTTTATCTAAAGATTATTTAGGTGAGCTTAAAGCAGAAACTGATTTGGTAGAGGCCGCAAAGCAACACGGGGTCGATCCGAAAGGTGAGATGTGGAAGCTACCTGCGGAGCATGTTGGTTTTTACGCGGAACAAGATGCACGGCTCACGCTTATGTTGTGGCAGAGGTTTAAAAGTGAAATCTATACACAAAGTTTAGAAACCATTTGGGGTTTAGAAAAAAGTCTTTTGCCTATTATTATTGAAATGAGAGAGCAGGGTATAAGAGTAGATACTGAGAAATGTTCAAAGTTACAAGGCACTTTTAAAAAACAAGAAAAGGCTACATTACAAAAGATAAAGAAACTGGTTGGTCAAGATATTGATATTTGGGCGGCAAGGCAAATAGGTTTTGCTTTTGATAAGTTAGGTATTGATTACCCAAGAACAGCTAAAACAGACGAGCCGAGTTTTACACAAAATTGGTTAAACAATAACCCTAATGAAATTAGTAAACTTATTGTGCAGGCAAGAGAGATAAACAAGTTTCATAATACTTTTTTAAACTCTATTATGAAATATGAGCATAAAGGTAGAATACATGCTGAAATTAGGCAAATTAAAAATGATTTTGGCGGAACAGTAAGTGGTCGATTGTCTATGTCTAACCCTAACTTACAGCAGTTACCTGCAAGATCTAAAGAGTTTGGCCCAATGGTACGAAGTTTGTTTTTGCCTGAAGAGGGTTGTCAGTGGGGTAGCTTTGACTATTCGCAACAAGAACCACGTTTAGTGGTACATTACGCATCTTCTATTGGTGAGGGGTATGCAGGTTCTCAGGAATTGGTAGAAGCTTACGCTAATGCTGATGCAGACTTTCATCAAACAGTGGCGGATTTGATTGGTATTGAGCGTAAACAGGCTAAAACGATAGGTTTAGGGCTCATGTATGGCATGGGTAAGAATAAATTAGGCACTATGCTAGGGGTAAATCCTGACGAAGCTCATGGTTTAATAAACAAATACAATAGTAAAGCACCATTTGTCAAAGCTTTATCGGATAGATGTATGCAGAAAGCGTCCTCAGAGGGTATAATTCGCACTAAATTAGGTAGAAAATGCCGCTTTGATATGTGGGAGCCAAAAGACTTTGGGATTCACACAGCAGAACGTTTTGATAACGCTTCAGCTAAATATGGGGCTCAAAATATAAAAAGAGCTTTTACTTATAAAGCTTTAAACCGTCTTATTCAAGGTAGTGCCGCAGATCAAACTAAACAAGCGGTAGTTGATTGTCATGAAAAAGGTTTTACACCTATGCTTCAAATACATGATGAGCTTTGTTTTAGTATTAAAAAGGACGAAGACGTTAAAATTATTAAAGACGCTATGGAAAACTGCATAGAGTTGAAAGTTCCTAGTGTAGTCGATATTGCTTTAGGTAAAGACTTTGGTGAGGCTAGCTAATTTTTTCTTGACATATCTTATCAAGCTGTAATAAAATAAGCTCTATGAGTAATAATATAAACCAAGAGATTTTAGAAGACTTGTATGAAGACGGTTTAGAACAAGGTCTTTCTGAAGAAGAAGCGGCAAAATACGCTATGGAAAAATTTGAAGAAATAGGAGTTAGAGAAAACAATTATGAGTAAAAAAGACGAAGAGATTAGAGAAACATATATTGAAGATAGAGATGATCAACAGTTACAAAACAACAATGACGAAAATTTAGAATGGATTGAAGAAGAGCGACAAAAACTTTTAAATGAATTACAAAAGGAGTATAACAATGGATGTAACTAAGTGGAAAAGTGTAGCAATAACAGTGGAAGATTACGCTGTTTTAAGAAGTTTATGTAATAAAGAGTTTCGTAAACCTGCGGCCTTTGTCAGTATGCTGTTAAAAGGTTATGTTGAGAAACAAGCTAAAGGAAGTAAGGTTAAACCAGAAACTTTTATAAAAAAACTTTTAGCGGAAAGTAAAGATGCTGATTGAACGAGCTTGGGCAATGCCTTCTCACAAAACTTTTGAAATACCGCCTATTGCAAAATTAATAGAGGCTGAGTTAGGGTATACTTTTGTAGACCCTTTTCCTTACCCTTATAAACAAGACGCAATTGAGTATTTAAAAACCATACCGTCTGAATCAGTGGAGTCTCTTGCTTTTGATCCACCTTATTCACAAAGACAGTTGAAAGAAATGTACGAAGGTAACGGTCTTTCTTTAGACAACCCAATGAACGCTTCTTACTGGTCTAATTGTAAAAAAGAAATAGGTAGAGTTGTTAAAAAAAATGGCAGGGTTATGTCTTTTGGTTGGAATAGTGGGGGTGTTGGTAAAAAATATGGTTTCAAGTTGAATCGTATTTTACTCGTGGCTCACGGTGGTCAACACAACGATACCATTTGCACTGTGGATATTAAACAATAAACAATTAGGGTAAAAAATGATAAAAAGAATACATGTTAATCAACATATTATAAAGAAAAACGCTAAAACAGGTGAAAGAGAGCCTGTTATAACTGTTAAAACTTCAAAACAAAATGTTTATGGGCACACCGTTGAAGTACAGGGGGCATCAAAAGTTGTTTACTCTCCTGATAAGCCATTGTCTTGTGGTGCAAAAGTTTGGATGGAAACTAAAGAAATTTGTATTGTAGATAACGGAAAAGAAAAAATAAAAGTTACTTAGCTATAGCATACCGCACCATATACGGTCAAGAACTAGACATTTTTATACCATGTGTAAGAATACACATATGGCAATTAAAAAAACTACAAATTGGGACGAATTATTAGAGACTGATCTCTTTGCAACAGGTTTAGCAGATCCTTCTGATTTAAGTCCTGATGATTTACACGCCTTTGTTGAATCACTTTATCAAGATTATATCTTTTATAAAAAGCAAAAATATGATACATATGTAATTAAACTTTATGAGACTATATTATCTCATTTAATTAAAACATATGGACATTAAAATAATTGAGTGATTTTACCGTAACACAGACTTATCAACTTTCTCCAGATGCTTTAGCTTTTCCTGAATTAAAGCCAGAAGAACGTTTATGGCGTAGTGTAGTCATAACCGCTTTAGAAGACGCTCGCATTACACATTCTGACCGCAAACATTCCATAACAAAAGTTAAAGCTCATAATTGGATTTTAAGTAACACTTCTAATTTTTTTGACATATGTTGTTGGGCGGGATTAGATCCTGAAGTCATTCAATCTAATTACCGTAAAAGTTTAAAAAAAGGCATGGTTACTTTTAATAAAAAACAAATACTTTGGTTTCGCTATGACAGAATATATCAAAGACTTAAAGAAAATTTAGACGTTGAAGAAAAAAAACATATACGAAAACAAGTAAAAAATATGCGAATTAAAATATACCAAACTTCTGAAGACATTTTAGATAAAACATTTATATCTTTTTTGTTTTAAAAAAAGGAATGGAAAGGTAGCCCTGTACTTTCAATCATTCTAAATTAAATGAAGACTTCTTCCCATTCCAAAGGGGGTTGTTATGTTAGTAACTTCTCATTATTACCTAATAACCATATGTTTGTAAACCCCTTGTACCATATTGATATTTAAGTTATTTTTACACTTATGGGTAGACTTACAGACAAAAGTAATTGTGTTGAATTAACAGATGAGTTTTTAAAAACTTGGAAACCTGATTTTCAAGAAAAAAGAAACATTTACGTTCGGGATACCATTCAAAAAAATCTGTTGTGTAATGCAAGTAAAAAAGGATCACATAGTTTTGGTTTTGATTATTCTTTAAAAAGTGTTCATAAATCAAAAGTCATTGGCTATTACCCCGCCATGTCGATTCAAGACGCACGGATCAGGGTACAAGAATGTGAAAAATTAGTAGCTCAAGGGTTAAGTTATGATGATGTTTTTGAGGTAGAACGATTACCGAGCATGATTTATTTTTTAGAAAATTCTCAGGGGCATATAAAAATAGGTAAAAGTAATGATTGGGTGCACAGAGTAAAGCAACTGGTTTTATCAACAGAAGGAATAAGATTAATTGGTATTCGTTTAGAAACAGATATTTTTAATGAAACTAGATTACATAATTTGTATCAAGCTTTTCGTTTTACAGGTAACGAGTATTTTGTAGATGAGAAAGGTTTTATTAAACAACTTATTACTCAAGCGGTTGTTTATAATGTTTCTGAGAAACAACTTAATAAAATGATTCAAAGTCAAGAAAGGGTTATCTACCATAAATAACCCTTTTTTTCGAGGTACTTTGACTAGAGGACATTAAAATAAACGTCTGTATGAGCCTCTGAGAAAGCCGTTTTTTTTGTAAAATCTTCTTAATCATCTAATTTAGTTATTAAATTCGTGGTTTCATATTCTTTTACTTGTTCACCTCTCGTAATTCCTATATTAGCCTTATCCCAAGCTTCTTCTTCATTGTTAGCATCTACAGTATAAGTAGTAACAATTACTTTTTCTTCTTCAAAGTAATAACTATTCATTTACATCTCCTTACCGCTACTACTAAATTAATAGATCTTGCAATAGTGTGTCTTACATCGGTGAGGTGTCTACTGACAAATTTTTCTACTTGTGGATCATGTTTATGACTGGCCACCATAGCTATTAACTCTTTTAATTTATCATGAGCGTCTTGCGAAAGCTTAGTAAGCTCTTTTAAATCATCACGTCTATCTATATCTACTACTTTTTTATTTACTTTTTTTACTTTTTTCATATCATACTCCATATTGGTTATTTAATATATTTTACTTACACTCAGAAAGGTGACTCGTGTGTGAGTAAGTCGTTCCTCATTCTGATAATTATGTTCTGTAGGTCGGTCTCTATGTAGGAGCTGTCTTGACCTCTCCAAGCGTTCTTTGAGCGATACTCGATATAGCCTAGATAAAAAGTGAGCTTCGTGTTGATTTTGTCTAGCTCGTTCTTAGTTACTGACCCTCTTTTGATTTCGCTGTAAGGGGGGATTAGTGAATTATCCATCTAGAAGCTGTTTTAAGGCGTTCTGAGCGTCTTTTATGTCTTGCTGACGTTCTCGTACTCTGCGCTCATAATAAGCTCCGAGAGCGTTCTTAAATCGCTTTAGCTCTTCTAAACTAAGCTCGTCTAGTAAATCTTGAAAATTAAAGTCCATTAGTTCTTAGGGTATGTAGTTAGATGCTTCTCTTCAGCTTTGGCGTCCTGAGCTGTGTAGTACACGTCTAGCTCAAGGGTCGCTTCGTTGATTCTACGCTTGTGATAGTCGACGTCGTTTTGTGCGTGTTCAACAGCTCTCTCTTTAACGATAGCAAAGTTCAAAAACTCCTCAGCTATTTTAAGCTCTCTCTGATTGTATTCGATGCTTCTGTTAAGCTCTTCAATCTTTGTCTCGATGTGTTTAATTACGTTATCCATTTGATGATAATTTTAGGGGGTTATTTGTAGACGATTTCGCCTGATTCGATTCTGTCAATAATCTGAGCCTTATTGCCCATCAGCTCCTCTAAGACTTTAAAGTTGTCTTCTAGGGCTTTTGTAACCTTCTTGTGCTCCTCGTTAATCTTAGCAAGCTGATTCTGAAAGTAGCTCTGACGACTAAAAGCATTCTTAGTCTCTTGGTGCATCTTAAGGCGTTGCTGAGCTATCTGATAAGTAGTCGGACCAATGAGGTAACCTCTAGCAGTCAGATAAGACGCTGACGCTGATACCTTCTCAACTCTATTGCTCTCAGCTTTGAATGAGTAAAGCTCTTGCTTAGCTCCCTCTGACTCTACTTCTGAAATCAATAGCTCAATCTCGGCATTAGAGAGACCCATTTTTTCCTCAAGCTGTGTGTGTCCTATGCGCTCAATCTGTTCCTTAATGTCGTCCTTTGCAATACTCTTGCTCCGTTCTACAGAACTCTGATAATCTGCAACGATGTCAACTAAGCTGTCAGGAGAGTTAAGGTGACTTCCGTAGCGTGTCACATTCCACCATCCTCCTGCAACCTTCTCCGCAACTAGCTCTCCGTTCTCTAGTCCAAACATAGGAGCTTTTGAGTAGTATTTTCCGTCCTTCTTAGTGAAGTATTGAGACCACTTGAAAGCCTTACGATTAGCCTTGTAAAGACGCTCATATCTCCAATCGCATCCGTAGTTAAAAGACAGATGACAGATGTCCCTGACAAGCTCTAGACGAGGGTCGTATACGTCTCCGTCGATGATTAATTGAAGCTCCTGATGCTCCTCATCGTGAAGGTCTACGTTAAACTCTTTTTTAACCTCCTCAATAATCTGAGCTTTTGCCTTCTCTCTCTTTTCCCATCCTTCTCCGTCCATACCGTAAGGGTATCTCGACCAATTAGCTAACTTCTCAGCTACTCTCTGTTGAGCGTTATTCAAGAAATCTCTCAGGGTGTCTGTGTCGTTCTGTAGGAGTGCGTCTAGCTTTGGGTGGGTTGTAGTTAAATGTGCCATCTTAATTTATGTTTTTGTGTTTATTTGACAATGACGTCTCTCGACGTTTCGACCATTAGGTCTCATCAGATTGCCTAGTTGTTAGCGAAGTTCCAAATTGCCTCTATTGACATCCATCCGTAAGAGGTATACGCTCCGTTAATCGTATCTTCCATTGCTTGATGACAGAATCGGGATGTAATAGACTTAATTGTTAGCGTCTCTCCTTCGTGATTAGTGTATGACGTGCCCTCTTCTAGTGTGATAAAATTGCTCATTTTTTCTTGTTGTTTGTTTGTGTTATGACCGCAATATACGCACATCATTTCCTAATAACCAAATTTATTTTATCTTTTCTTAAAAGTTTTTTTACTTTCTTAGTGTTTTCGGGGGCTAGAAAGGGTATAAAAAAAATGCCCCTACCGAAGCAAGGGCATCTCATCAGATTGCCTTAGCGTGCTTTAGCTCTTTCGCTTCTACGTTTATCTTGTTTACTGCACCCGTCCAAGTCTTAAAAGTTATTCTGACTTTTCCGTTTTTGAACAGCCTTAAAATTGTTGCGTGATGCGTTATGAAGCTGTCGAACATCTCCATACGATGTAAGACCTTATCGCCCACTTTGAATTTTGAATTTTCCATAATTGAAATATTGTTTTTGTGTTTGTTTGACAATGACGCTTCTCAGCGTTTCGACCATTAGGTCTCATCAGATTGCCTGATTAAAGGACATCCTGAGTTATCATTAACTTGCACTCTCTTAGCTTCAAGCCTCTGTGTCCGTAACTGCTTTTTAAGATATACTCTCCCAATGCAGGATGACCCTGATTTAATTCGTAAATGGCTAGACACCATCCTTTTTGATTATCGAACTCGTCGATGCTGTACTTTTTGTTTTTTATTACATAAGTGTAATTGAATCCTGCTTTCTTACTTACTAGGTGGTTGTTTAATTCTTGGCTTGTCATAGTTTCTGTTTGTTTGTGTTATGACCGCAATATACGTCCATCATTTCTTAATAACCAAATTTATTTTATCTTTTATCTAAACTTTTTTTACTTTCTTAATGTTTATAGGGGTTACAAGGGCATAAAAAAAAAGACGCCCCCACCGAAGTAGAGGCATCTCATCAAATGAACTAACACGACCCGTCAAAGTGGGTCACTCTTGTAGATGTGAGGGGAGGTCAGCGTTCTGACTCTTCCCCTCGTTTTATCGATAGTTGCGTCACACGATAAAAATACGTTTAGTCCTTCTCTAGAAAGGACAAGCACAAAGGTAATACACCTATCAAGCACAACAGCACTCCGTAGAGTTCTATTCCGTTTCCTGATTGCTCCATACTATAGAGAGCGTATGCTACAATAGAGCCTCCGATAGTGCGCTTAGCACTCCATCTCTTGAGGTCTCCTTTGCCTTTGAATAGTTGGGTCAAATCTAGACCCTTAAGTAAGTTGTTTATTAGGGGGTTTTTCATAGTTCCATCATTACGTTGTAAGCCGTATGTCCTCCTATGACGACTCCGACTCCGATTGCCTGTTTTTTGAAGTTTTTAGCGTATGCAGCCGAATAACTAGAAGCGTCTAAACCGCATCCACATTGCATCCCAAAGACCTTGTATTTCTTGCCGACGTACCATTGAACGTAAGCCTCCGTATGAGTATGCCCACAAACCGACGACATCATATTATTTCGGGCTTTGGTCTTAGCCTGTCCGCCTTCTCCGTGCTCATAGAGGACTCCATCGTACTCGATACTCTCGACCCAATTCCAATTCGTGCCTAAGACTTCGTTGTAGGACTTAATCCACTCTCTAGGGATAGCTGACGAGAACGCTTTTCGCATTATGATTCTATCGTGATTGCCGATACAGACGTCAGCCTTAGGGAATGCCTTAGCCCAATCTTCGACCTTCTTAACAGCAAGAGCAAGCTCAAGCCCTCCTGAGTGTCCGTTAGGGTCAGTCTCGTGATATGAGCTGTAATGGTTGTCTATGATGTCTCCGATAAAGATGACTTGATTGAGGTTGTGTTGCTTGTAGACGTCCTTACAAAATTTAAGATACCCCTTGAGGCAAAATGGCTCGTGTAGGTCTCCTATCACTAGGATGCGCCTCTCGTCCTTTGTGAGGTGCTTATATGCCTCTAATTTCTGTCCGTTGAGTCTTGGTCTCATTTAGGGCTTAATACGTCCATATTAACAGCGGAGTCTTCTCAGGGTCACAATCCACGTGAATGTACGAATCCCCCACCCCTAGCCTCGTGAGTCCTGCGTCAAGGAGTGCTTCGACCATTAGAAAACGGCTGTGCGAATTAGTGCATCGGATGTCTACAGCCCATCCTAAAAGATGAGAGCTATTTTTTACGCCTCCGACGGCTTTGTTGTGAGCTATCGTTCTGAATCCTGACGAGATAATCATAGGGCTTCCGTAGATGTCACGACTGACGTCTAGCCTTTGGAGAACTTCCTCCTCCATCATATCCCCCGAACCTGGTAAATCAGGAGAGTCAAATTCTGATATGTCGAACCATTTTAGCTCCATTATATTCCCTTCTTTGCTAGTAAGATTTTAAGCTCTTGGATTCCTTCAATACACTCCTTAACTAATAGCTTTACCTCGTCTCTGTCAGCTTCGAGAGAGTATATTCTACCTCTTAACCTTTCGACCTCCTTTGTGAGTGTTACATACACGCCTATCATCGCTCCGAGTATCGGGATGAGATTGAGGATTATTTGTATCTCGATGTCCATTTTTACTTAGCCAATTTTTTAGTAGTTGCGTGTTCTTATTTCGTGTCACGAGAAGAGGTACTTTTTAAGCTCTGTCACCTCTCCTCCTGATACCGTCATTCCGTTCTGATTGTAAGTCTCTCTTTGGGGGGTCATTTCGCCTGCTGAGTTGCTTGAGTATTCAGGAAAGAGGCTTGAGTTATTGCATAGGTAAGTAACAAGTCTCTCCGTGTAGAATTGAGCGTTAGTTCGTGCTCTCTCGATTTCCCTGTGTAGGTCATTCTCTGAGATTGGTGTCGTGTTCTCCGCTGACCTTATCACTAGCCCCCCGTTGTCGATTTTAGTGTAGAGCGATGGAATTAAGTCTACCATAGTCCACCAACAAACCGCCTTTCTTACATAGCTATCCATTAACGTCTCATAGTTACCCGATAGGCTTCCTCCACTTACGTCACTTTTGAGCTTGTTTAAGAGGTCTGTACCTAGATACTGCTGAATGATTTTATCTTGTACAATGATAACGCTTGGTATAATGTACGAGTCTTCGACTGAGCCGTTAAGATTTGTTAGTCTCTTAAGGTAGTCAGGATTTACAAATAGGATTTCCGCTGTTAGTGCCATTTAGTTAAATATTTTATCTAGGTGTTGTCCAATTTCCTCGCCCATCTACAAAACCACGTCCCTGCATATCACGAGGTCTCTTAGCTACCTTCGGAGAGTTCTGTACTAGAGGCTCATATCCTGCCTCTCTCATTATTTTCTTAGCCCTATTGACTGAGATTTGCTTGTTGCCTTTCTTAAGGTACGTCCTACGCTCCCAATAGTGAGCACAGCTGCCTCCTCCCTTATATAGGAATAGGTCATAGGTCGAAGCTCCTCCTGCTCCCCATCCTTTATTAACGGCTTTTGTGCTTGCAAGCTCTATCTGTTCCTTAGCCCAAACTTTATTTCCTGCTCCTACCATCTTACGACAGAAATCTCTTGACTTGTAGACCTCTGTATCGACCTCCTGAGGCATATATGCATAACGCACCTTTATCAGCTTGTTATCTTGTGACGATACCTCTGAGGGGTCGCTCTCTTTACGTCCTCCTCCGATAGCTCTTGCGAAGCTCCACATTGAATCCTGAGCCTTCTCCTCATCATAGTCGACCTTTCTACAATCGATAAGCTCGTAATCGTCCGACATCTCCTCTCCTAAGTCAATAAGAAAGTCACTAGCTAGGTCTAGCTCGTGGATTTGCTCTTCTGAGAGGTTGTGCTTTTCACAGCAAGGCTTCTCACAGCAATCCTCAGGCTTCTGTTCTAGCTCACAACACTTGTTGTCACAACACTCGTCCTCCGACAGGTTAAGCTCACCTAATTCTCTGAGCTTATTTCTAGACCATCCTAGAGCCGATTTGCCTCCCCAAAGAAGATATGATATAGTTCCGCAGGCTTTTGTGTCGTTCTCGTCATAATACTCCTCCGCACGGCTTAAGTATGAGTACATCCTCTTAATAGTATCGACTGAGATAGCCTCTCCTTTTGCTAGTTGTTGCGCTCTGACTTTCCCTGTCTGTGTAGCGCATTTATTTCCTTGATTCTCGTTAAGCTCTATGCCTCTCTTAGCGTTATTAGATACAGAATCAGGATAGTCAGTAAAGCTCTCTAGCTCGTCTTTAGACGCCTCAATAAGAATCGGAGCAGATTTGCTCACTACGACCTCATCGGGGACGCCTGAGGCTCTAAAAAGGCTCTTAAGGGCTTTGTTGACGATTCTCTGGTAAGGCTCTATCACTTGTCTATCGAATAGCTGAGAAGCCACAGCAAGCTCTTGAGTATTGCCTAGCTGACCTGCCGTCTTGACTCCAAACATTGCACTCGATACAACTCTGTGACCTACCATAATTTTATCAGTCGTCTCAGTAGACAGGAATTGATATTGCTTGTCTGCGTCGCTTAGGGGGAAAGGCTCAAAATCAGGCTTCCTGTCAGGTTGGTCAGAGTAAGTGATTATGAACTTTCCTGCATTTGTAGCTCCTGCAAGCTGATTCTCTATGTCCGTTCGTATTCTAGTCCTTTCCTCTTGTGCAGGAGTGCCGTTCTTAAAGTGTATCGTAAAGCTCGGAGCTAGTCCGTTCTTGATATTATTGATATGATACGTCCCTATTTCCTTGTCTAGCTCGATATAAGAGATTGAGCCTTGATAGTCAGGCTTAGGATAGTAGAATGAGCCTATTGAGAACGGCTTGACATACATAATCTGAGTCGGGTAGTCCTTGCTGTCATTAGGGTCAAAAGCTCGCACCTCTTGAGGCTCTTGTGAGGCGTCAGACCAATCTCTAGAGTAGTAGTAGAAGTCTACCTCCTCTCTGTCGTTGACCTCTCCTGAGCGTACATTCTCAAAGGGTAGATGCCTAACCTTAGAAATCGTCGTTCTGTCGATTGAATAGATAACCTCTAGAGCGAATCCTCCCTGTATTTTAAGGTCTAGACAAGCCTTGCGAATTTCGTCGTTTAGATTCCATTCCTCAGCCTTTAATCTAGCGTCTAGAGAGTCCGTTTGTACTCCCTTCCCGAATATCATATAAGCGATTGACGTACAAAGTGCGTTGTGAGTCGCTGAGCATTGATAAAGGTCGACTAAATAGTTAGGATAAAGATTGTCGTCTCCGTAGTTTATCCATCCCTTTCCTGACGGATTTTCTTGGTGCGACTTTTCCTCGTATTGTGAAAGTGTTATTAAATCCATTTGTTACTCGTAATATACTACATTATCAGGGATAGTGATTGATGGAATTGTCCACGCTTCCTCACCGACGATTTGCAAGATACCTCTCTGACATATTCCCACGACTGAGGCGTTAGATGGGTCGAGATTAGATGATGATGTCTGTCCGTAGATGATAAAGGTGTAGAATCCCGAATCCTCGATTTTTATGCTTCCGTTGACAGCATCGTCGACATTTGTTCCTATCGTTGCCGATGTAAAGCGTGAGTTGTCTGATGTGGTGTTCAAGATTAGACGGAAAGTCTTGCTCGTAGACATACCCTTAAACTCGATTAAGTAGTGTGTAAACGTGCTTAGATACTTCCTTGCTTGAAAGGGGGAAGCATAGAGCGTCTGAGAGGCTGTATTTGGTTGTAGTCGAATCATCTTAATCAAATAAGGGGAAGCGTGTGCCTCCCCTCATCCTAATCAGTTAAAAATGCGAGCTTAAAATTAAGTCGTCGCTGTGAATGTAAGGTTAGCCCCTCCGATAGTTAAGAATGGAGCTGCGATAGCTTCCTCAGCAGTAAATTCGTACTTAAGTCCGTTAAAGTCTCCTAGAGCTGTTCCTGATTCTACAGAGCCTGCTGTAACCTCACAGCCTCTAGTGTGACCTACTACGAAGTAGTTGTCATTTACATCTTGAACAACGATAGCTAGACGTCCCTTAATCATATCTTGAAAGCCTCCGATGTCTGCTGCTACCTCGTTAGAGAATTGACAAGAGACTACCTGAGTGTAGAAGATAGTTCCGTTCTCAGAAGATACATTGAGAGTCTGAGTGAATGAACCTACATTCTTGTGCATATCGTAATCCTTAAGGATTGTCGCTGATGCTGAGTTAGCAACTGCTCCACTTGATACAGTAGAGAGGTTGCCTTCAACAAATGACTTTGTAGCGTCACCACCTACAGAGCTAACTACCCAAATTTTCTTAATACCCCCTAAGGAGTCTTTGCAAGGAAGTGCTCTTCCTGCGACTGTCGTGCTACACGCCATTGAATTAGAGTTTGTGGAGTTGAGAAGAGGGTTGCCCCTCCTCTCTTATCCGATGAATGAATTTAGCTAGAACGTCTACAGCAAGCCATAGAAGCCTCGTCAACGATTTGACAACCTGCGTCGAACAACATAGCTACACGAGTCACAGCGTCTCCTGTTACTCCTGTAAGGTCTAACATACGAGCCTCAACCATATCAGTCAAGACGTTAGTTCCGAAGTAGATATTGTCCATCTTAGTCAAGATAGCTGTATCGTTAGGGAAGCCTGCAGGAGTGATGATTTCGTATCCTTTGAAACGAGCAACCAAACCATCATTTAAGAAAGGAAGGTTGTAAGTAGCTGCTAGAGCCTCGTAGTAAAGCTGAGCACTCTTGCGAGACATTATTAACTTTGTCTCAGGGTCTCCTGCAATTGCGTCAGGAGCTGAGCCTGTAAGCGCACCTAGCTTCGTTAAGATGTAAGTCGCTGTAGTTGCTGGTGTTGAACCTTGCCACGCTCCTGCGTTTAGGTTTTCGTTTGTTCCTGCTCCTGCAACATACTTGTTCATAATACCCTCGAAAGAGTTGTATGCTCCTGTAGTACCACCGTTTGCAATAGCATACTTACCCTGCCACATATTGCGCTCTACATCTTGAGAGACAATCTTAGCAACGTACTGAGATAAGAAAGCCTGATAAGCGTTTGGAGCTGATGCATCCGCGCCTCTCATCTGAGCTGCTGCCCAATCCTGAGCTAGGTCTTTGTTACAGATTTGCTCATTTACTTGAAGCTGTGAAGTCGTTAAAGTCACATCAGAAAGAACTAGCTGACCTGCAGCAGTTGTGAACTCACAAGTCCTGTCACCGATAGCTCCGCCTGTAAACTTCTTAAGGACAGCTTCGTGTCTTACGTTCTCTAGGACAGAGATATATCCGTTAGCGATAGAGTCTGCGCTTAGAATCGCAGGAGCTACAAACGGAGTCGCTAATTGCCCGACGTAAGTAGTGTTGATTGTTGCATTTGCCATTTTAAGAGTTTTTTAGGCTTATTTATTGAATTGATTATATAGAGCCTTGATTCGCTCTTCTGTTGAAAGTTTCGTTAGGTCTACAGGCTCAGTCTTGCGAGCTGTTGACTTCACACGCTTCACGCCTTCCGACGCAGCTTGTGTCTTTAATTCTGTTAGCTCAGCCTCTTGAGATTCTAGTTGTGCCTTTAATTCCGTTAGAAGTTGCTCTTGCTCAGAGTACATCTTGTCATCCTCCTTGTGTTCAGGAGTGTGCTTCATCTCCTCATCCTTCTCGTCTTCTGCGTCGACAACTTCGACCTCAGGCGCATATATCTCAGCCACCGCTGAGGCGATTGCTGACGCCATCTCTTTATCAAGGTCGGGAAATCTCTCTACAAGCATCTCCATAACTTCGACCTCGTTTAGCTCTTCTTTCTTATCCTCTGACTCAAGCTTCTCTTGAGCTGACTGTCTTTTCTTAGGTGGGTCTTTCTTAGGTGGGTCTCTTTTAGGAGGGTCTGATTTCTTAGGTGCTTTTCCAGATTTCGGAGGGTTGCCTCCATCTGCCACACCTGACTCTCCGCCTCCTTCTCTTCCTTCTCCTTCTCCTTCTCCTTCCCCTCCTCTACGAGGTGCTCTTGAAATTTTACCTCCGTCTCCAACAGACATTTTTGAGCCGTCTTCTAGTTCGTAGTCTCCCTCAGGTAATGGAATCCTTTCTCCTTCCTCGTTTAGGATATATACCTCAGCTCCCTCATCAAATGAGTCTGCGTCTGTGTAGATGATTGTTCCATTATCGAGGACAGCTTGCGCCTCTAGGTTGACCTCAATTTCTTCCGTCTTAAGGTTGACGTTGAACTTTTGAAAAAGCTCGTTGATGCGTTCTGATAGAGTCATAGTTCTAGAATATATTTAGTAAACGATTTAGGGGGGTAAATCCTTACAAATTGATTAAAAGTTTTTTCTATTTAACATAATGTTAGAGGCTCTGTATCTCAACAGGAATAGGCGTTTCGATTATCTCAAGAAAGTAAGGGTCTAATACCACAGAAAGACTAAAGTCGCTTAAAACGTCTAAAAAGTGCCTTAAACAAAGTTTTAGGTTTTTGCTTGATTTGACAAAATATCCGTTAATTCTGACATCAATTTCGACCTTGTTTCTTGCTGCATTTTGTCGATAAAATAGCCCTCGATAGAGAAGCCTTTTACCTTGTCCGACTTGACCCAATCTTGCCATATCGCATCGTTGTCGACCTTGACAGAAACCATCCAAGTACCCTTTGGAACGTCTAATCCGTAGAGCTTAGATTTGTCCATTTGAGGGTCGTCCACTATCCAAGACTCGACGACATTTAGTCCGTTTAATTTGTGCTCGTGTTCTAGCGTCGTGTTGCCTTGATTTCCAAATTTGAAAAATAGCTCCATCGCTCTCCTGATTGTCTTCTTAGAAAAGTAGACGTGAAACTCCTCCTCTCCGTTATGACGATATATCATCTTATCAGGGATGAGAGCAGCTCCTATCAAGATGCGCTTGTCGGAGTCGGCTTCGGTCAATGTTAGCTTTTGCTCATTTAAGGCAAGAAAAGACGATTCGATTGCAGGCTTCGAAACTATCGAGATAGCATCTATTCCGAAAAGCTCTGCCTCTTCATCGATTATGAGTTCTATTATTTTCATTATAATACAATTTGGTCTTGAACAAGTTGGTCGGCTTGTTGCTGATTAGTTACGTTTTCAGATATGACAAAGGCTTGCATCGTGCTTCCTGCTCCTTCTCCTAAGAATCCTAAGTCTATTTGGGGGGATGAGCTTGCTGTCTGACTAAGGTCACGAGTACCCTCTCCCCCTACGTCAGGCACATCGTTAGGCATTTGACCTGAGTCAAATGTCGACTTAGCTATGACTGCAGTTTGTGCAATTCCTGTCGCTAGTGCTACTGCTGCTCCCGGCAGTCCTGCAGGTATTCCTAAACCTCCTGCAGCAGGGGAGATAGCTCCTATAACTGCTGATGCAGTGTTTACTATAGCCGATGCAATTCCGAGCTTTTTATTTTTATCAAAAGCCTCTCTTCTCCCCTCTTCTGTGTCGGCAGCGAAAGCGTCATTCAAAGACATCAAAGCATTCAATCCTGCTGCTGCATTATTTAACCTCCCCTGTATTACTTTTCCGTCTAGCTTTTGCGTATCGCTAGCGTACTTTTCCTCTATAGCTTTAAGGGCAGCAGTCCGTTGCTTTGCAACTTCCTCTGTGTCCTCCCCATACTTCACAGCAATTGCCTTGAGTTTGTCAAATTTCTGATTTGCTGCAAAGACTTCCTTCTCCTCTTGAGTCATAAGACCGACCTCTAGAGCTTGAAGTTCTTTAGCTTTGTCAGCAATCTCTTTATCAGCTTTAGCTTGGGCGTCGGCTGCATCCTTCTCATCTTGCTTTCTTTTAGCATCCCTAGCAGCCTTGTCTTCATTTCTAAATGTAGTTATCTGAGTCTGTAGTCGCTTTTGCAGTCTTAGCTTTGACGTCTCTAATGCTATCAGCGCAGCCTCAAGTTCAGCTTCTTCTTCCTTGTCTTCTTTTGTTGATTTGCTTAAAGAGTTCTCTAGCTTCTTAGCGTCAAATCTGAGCTTAGCTATACGAATCTCTTTATCTGTCATCTCCTCCTCTAAAGCTGATGCCTGTTCTAAAAAAGCAAGTCTCTCTAATGCTGAGAACTTCTCTCTCTGCTCAGCTTTAAATCTAAAATCCGCAATATCTCTGTCAGCGTTGGCTCTGTCGACGAGGGCTTCTCTTGCGAGCTTGTCAGCTTTCGCTCTGTCGTCGGCAATCTTAGCAGCCATCTTAGCGTCAAATTCGGCAGCTAAACCATAGCTTTGAATCTTTTTTATTAGGTCATCATAACCTTTAATTAGGCTCTTCGTCCCTTCGATTGCATCTCCTACTTTAGATGTCAAGTCCTTGACTCCAAGAGTCGCTTTGCCTACAGCATTAAAAGCCACCGTACCTGCTTCTACAAATTTTCCCTCAAATAGCAATCCTATAGCTCTACCTAGAGCAGGTATAAGCTCCATCATTCCCTCTAATCGGTTGACGATGTTGTCATAAATTAACTTACCAAAATCTTTAATAAGTTGTAGAGGGTCAGAGAAGAAAGATATGACTTTAGGAGCTAGGTCAATAATGTACTCACCTAAGTCTGCTATCACGTCTAAGATGTTATTGATTAGTGACCCGATTACGCCTGTAATCTTTGCCCATTTATTCTGACCTTCCTCTGAGCGTGTGAAAGCCTGACCTAATGCTACCACAGCTAAGACTAACGCACCTATCCCTGTAGCCATCACAGCCCCTCTCAGGGTCGTCATCATTCCTATAGCCTTTCTTGCTCCTGCGACCATTCCTGACATCGCAGCAACTGCCCCACCTCCAAAAGCACTCATCGCCTCCGTACCTACTCCTACATTGCTATTGAGTTCTTTCTGGTTGTCATCAGCTTCAATGGTTGCGCTAGATATATTGTCTATGTCTTTGACCGCCTTGTCAGCTCCTTCAGTTTTGATGCCGAAGGTCATCCATTGCTTCATACTCATAACAGCCACTTAATTAGAGAGTAAATCCCATAACCATAAGCTAAGAGATATACAAGGGTTAAACCATAGTCTAAAGCCAAGTACCACCTCGACAGCTTTGAAGATTTGACTTCGTTAGCTTGTAGTAGCAGAATGGCTTCAAGTATATAACGTCCTTTGTTCATATTCCTTAAGTTACTGAGGGGGGAATTGCTTGAGAGCCTGCTGCATAGCAACGTCCGAGTCTAGGTCTCCAGATATAGCCATACTTAACACAGCACTCCTCCGAGCCGTAGTTAATTCCTGAGCCATTAAAACGTATTACTCCATTTGTTCCGATTTGTGTAGGGATGTGAGCACAATCAGCAACGTCTGTCCCTACTTTTAACAGCTCGACCTTTGTTATGCCCTCTTTTGTTGCGTCAAAATTGCTAATTTTTAAGATGCGATAGTAAGTGTTATTGATGTAGATTTTATCTGAGAACTCAAAGTCTTGAATGTCGGCTCTTGTGAGTTTAAAAAACGCTGTAACGTGACGAGCGTTAGACGTGTAAAGCTCATTTACATAAGGACTCCAATACTTGTAATATAGAGTGTTTAATGGATGTACTTGAACATAAAAAAAGTCTCTCTCATAGCCGAAATTTAAGTTTTCTCCTGTGATTGTTGGAGCGACTTCGTTGTAGTTAGAAAAAACAGGATAATTCTCTGTTATGTGGTTCAGCAAAGACGTGTTCATTATCTCAATCGTACCCATCGCAGCGGATTGTCCGTTCCAAAATGCAATTCGTGGCTTTGGGTCTTGTACTCCTGAGCCGTCGTTTGTGATGCATCTGTGCATTATTACATTTGTAGAGGGCACGTTAGACATAAGATAGGGAGCAAAAGGAGAGGTGATTGTTATGTCTCCTGTAGCAAAGTCATTTTGTGGGTCTGTTACTTCATAACGTCCGTAAACTCTGTCAGTCTGTTGCTTTACAAGTACGTTAATAAAGTCTTGACCTTCTGAATGAGTCCATTCATATCGCTTCCTTTGTAGGTCGTTAGTTGGCTTGACGACTACATCCTTAGAGTAGTCTATCTTATTGCTCCAATCCTTTTTAGTTCCCGAAGCTGTGTAATCTGCAAAGGGTTCGATAAGAATGTGATTAGGCTTGTTCTTGTCAGGTACAAAGACAAGGTTAAACATCTTTTGCAAGCCCATAAGGAAGTCAATTTGCTTGACTTGAGGATAGTTACTCGAAAGGTCAACATCTTGTCCTGTGACAGGCTCAGATGACTCGACTAATCTTAGCCAAAATGCATCATTATTTCCGACAGCTCCGTCGTTAGCGACGTTGCCTGTAGCAGTTCCGGCTTGTCCGACAAATATCTTCATTCTTGACCCTGCAGGAAAGAAGATAGTAAAGGTGTCCTGTCTGTCTCCGTTTCTTGTAGTGCTTCCGTCAGGCCAAGTGTAGAAAGCGTATGCTCCTCCGTTAGACCATCCGTTCCACGAAACTTTATAGTAGGGAACAGTAGCTCCCCCCATTGTGTATTTTGCATTTATCGTGAACGTAAAGAAACCATCATAAGGAGCATTGAACTGATAAGACGAGTTAAACCAATTATTGGAGTAGTCATATCCTCCCTCACTTGTGTAGTCGTCCCTCATTGTCAAATGAGTGTCAGTATTCGACAAGGTAAAGTTACTACCTATAGAGACTCCGAATAGTTCGGACTCTGGCTCGTAGTCTTCAGAGCGTGGGGTCTTGCTTCCTGCATAGGCAGGCATATATATATTGTCACAAGACGAGCCGTCTATAAAGCTAGAGGTATATGTAAATCCTGCCTCGCTTAAAATAAGGCTTAAAAGCTTTCTTATTCTTACAAATGGAGTAAAATCTCCGTGCAATAGACGCCCGTCTCCTAGTAAAGGGCTACCTGTGAAGGCGTTAGCTCCTGAAAAGTTCTGTCCTTTGTCGATAAGACCATATCTAAGAGTCCCATCAAAGGGAGCTGCTGAACTTCCTGCCCACGAGTTAGTTATTGCTGTGATGTTGAGCGTGTGATTCATAGATGTATCAGCTAAATCTGAGAGCATCTTGTCACCGATTTTGGTAGCCATATCTAAAGAGTCACCAAAGAACACTAGCTCAATATCAGCGAAGTCTTTTTTCTGAATGTATACGGCTTTGATTTGAACGTAGCCTGTCATCATCGGGATAGAGTTATATGACAACGCTGCTCTTATCTTTCGCTTTGTTGAGTAACGTCCCTCTATTAGTCCCGAAGTAGAGTTAATTGCAGGATTCTTGATGTCTCCAAAGAAGTCTGTATTTGCTTTTGTAGCAGGAACTCTAAACGTCTGAGAGTACGAGCCGACAGCCTTATTGATATTCGTGACATCCGTGAATTGATAGTTCAAGTTGACAGGAGCGTGTTGATACAGCTCTATCGTGTGCTGAGTTGTCTCAGCCGTGTTCCAAAGCGTCAGAGTTAGCATTTGACTACTTGTGCTAGAGTTACATCTACAGAGATATTGAACATCCTAGAAGCCGTCTGATTGACTTTGTAAGACTTAGTGTCAAGAGTCACAGGTTGCCACGCTCCCGAATCTCCAATTCTCATCATTACATTGTCCGAGCGTAAAGCGTATCTCAGTAGCTCCATCTCAGCAAAGGAGAAGTCTATACGATTGAGCTTGTGCTTGATTGCGTTTGTGCGCTGATAAGACTCCATCTCACGAGCTTGAGGGAGGAAAGTGTACGTCGAAGCGTTCCAATCTCCAATCTGCTTTTGATAGGGCTTAGATTGAGTCGTCTCTGTCTCTGACGAGCGTCCTGTAAAGGTCAACGAGTCCCATCCTCCTCTAGTGTTTGTCCAAGCTAGCTGAGTGTTGTCGTGCTTGACTGCTCCGCAAACTTTGTGAAAGCGTATGATATTGCTCATCTGTGAGCCTGAGCCTGATTGCAGCTCAATGTCATAATAGCTCCACGTCGCATTATCTTCAGGAGCTTTGCCTGCTGAAATCCATCCTTTAATATTTGCAGGGTATGCCATAAGATAAGTCAGCTTCTGATTGTTGTCAGAGGCGTTAGGAAGCTGTGCTCCGTTAGCTGAGTTTATTGTATCGTACTCCGTTTGTAAAACTGAGCCTGATGCGTCATAGAGCTTGTATTCTATTTGAGCAGCTACAGAGCCGATAATGTTTATGTCGTTAAGAAAAGCAATACAGCCCTCATCCTCTTGTCTGACGTTGACGTTGATGATGTCATTGACAGGCTCTAAGTCTGTAAGCCACGTCTTCTTAGATGGGTGCGTTGGATAGTAATTAGCATAAGAGGGATGTAGTCCTGAGCTTAGTTGCTCAGCTCCGTCTAGTAAGTAAACGACGTCCGAGTCTTGAGGGCTTGACTCAGTTGACCCTGAGAACTGACCGACCTCGACTTGATACTTCTTAAGTCCATTCCTTCCTGTTGTGAATGGCTTTGTATCGTAGCTTAACAGAGTAGCACTCTCGTCTCTTATTTTGTCGTCTACCTTGACCCTGTCTCTAACGACCTCAGCTAGGTTGAAGTGAGCTTTGTTGTTAGTGTTAGGGGTTAGATAGAATTTGCCTATCTGAGTACCGTCTTCGTCTACCCAAACGACAAACCTATCAGGAGCTGTCCCTGTGTCCGAGATAGTAAAAATCAGAGGTTGATTTGATGGGACTATTAGTGTCGGTTTGCTGTCTATTTGTGCGCTGCTCATTGTGGTGTCAGTTTTATATTTCCAATTTTAGCCGAGAAGTTAGAAAAGAGGTCTTTTGCAAATGCTTCTCCGAGTTCTTTTTCAGCTCTTGGGAAAGTCTCTTGAAATGCTTTTTCGTAATATCTAAGTCCTGCGATTCCGTTTTTTTTTATTGCTCTAGAAATTAAGTAAGCTGCAGACTTAAGGCGTGATGGAGTTTGCTTAATGAATTGCCCATTTTCGTCTCTTAATCTGAGAGGCTTGACTCTCATCCATCTTATTATCGGGTTAAGTGGAGGTTGCTTAGAGCCATAAGAAAACGGAGAGCCTCTCTTCTTAGATGTTCCATTCACTCCCCAATAGATAAACTTCGAGGACGGCTGAGGAGAGCCAAACATTACAGAGTCACCAGAGACCTTGAATGTAAGACTTTTCCTCAGCTTTCCTGTAGCTTCTCCGTAGGTCTTGTTTTTGCCAATCCTACGACGTCCTAAGACTCTCTGAGCCGATTGATTCAGAGACTTGGCGTACTTGCTTAGAGCCTTCTTATAGTTATTTCCTAGCGTCTGAGACAAAGTAGTTGATAAGGTCGTCGATGTAAGCGAAGATTTTGTTGTCCTTCTCCGTTGGAGTTAGGTTGACAATGACTTTAGTAAAGGCTAGTCCTCCGATTAGAAGCTCTGCCCAATTTGATAAGATAAATTCCATTATTTATTAGATTTAGTTTCGAGTTTTTGAAGTCTTTCCTCTAGGTCGTCAAGGATTTTGAATACCCTGTCCCAAAGGTCAATCTGTTCTTTTGAAGGTTGAGAGAATCTCTCCTCTTCTGTGAGTTCGTGGTGTGCCATATTATGCCGATAGAGGGTCTGTGATAGTGTAAGTAAATGATTTAATCTCTACGCTTCCAGAGACAGCGTGAGTAATCCTAAACTCGGTAAATAGTGCGTCGGAAAGTTCGCTTGATGCATTAACAGAATACGAGACTTCTTTTGTCTCTGCTCCTGTGAATACGATAGCCTCATTTAAGTTAAGATTGAAGCCTACATTTGCCGTTGTGATGAGGAATGTTGTCGCTGCCGATGCGGTAACTGATAGCTCAATGTCGAGCCTCACGTTGGTTAAAGTATTTAGTCCGTGAATCTCGTGTCTGTTTAAGACAAAGTTACTTGTGAATGACGCTGAGCCGTTCATATTGTAACGATAGCTCGTCCAATTAGCAACATTGCTTAGAGATATTGATGTCAACCCTGCCCCTGTAAAGTTCTGTGTCCCTGTGATGCCTCCTGATACGTTAACAATAGATTGTCGTCCTATCAAGCTCTCTGATGCTGACCCCGATGGAGTAACTCCTGATAGAGGAGCGTTACAAGAGTCGTACTCAAAGCCTACCTCGATAGAGATATTTAAGAGCACTCCTGAGAGAGAGTTCGATGTAGTCTCCTCTAGGGGCGTTGTAGAAGCACTCGTTAGGGTGTAGAGGTGTCCGAAGTCAAAGACGTTGCTTCCGTTCCTTAAATCGGCTAATATGTCCTCAGCTGCCTGCTCAGCGTTGCTGATGAGCTGCTGTTGGTTATCTATTTGCTTTGCTTTGTCAGGGGGTAGGTCTAGGATGTACACCTCAAAGCTGTATTCCTTTGACGTCGAGTCGTAGTTCGCTCCTGTGTAAACTAGATGCAAAGTAGGATATAACTCGAACTTATCTAGGTCGACGTTAGACGGAGAGCCGTGAGAGAATGTCCTCAGAAAGTGATGGTCTTCTACGAACTTCTCGAAGCGATTGACTATGTTGTTGAATGTTATCATTTTTGCGCTTGTTTCATTTTATAGTCAAGGTCTTTCTTGAAGGCAAGATGTGTGAAAACAGCTCCGACAGATAGGTCAGAAACTGCGTCCATCTTGAGGACGTTTTCTCCTGAGAGAGCGTAGAGGACGGAATACCATCCCCACTTCTCAGCAAATGCATCTGATGCTCCACTCCCTCCATCAAATAGGACTTCATAGTGCTGAGTAGTTCGTTTCTTGTAGTCGAAAAAAAAAGCATACATCCACCAAATATATCAGCAGGCATCTCTTTAAATATCTCAGAGTCTTCCTTTGCTGTGTACGGCTTTATCGTGTAGGCATCTCCTTGCTGTCTGTCTATAGGTCTGTATAGGATAGAGGCTACCTTGTGAGCGTTGTTCCAAAAGTCCTCACAATACTCTTCTATGTCTATCCATTCTCCAAGACTAAAAGAAGACCAATCGGGGATGAATCCGTAAGACTCTCCGTTAATTTTTATTCTTGTTAGGTGTCTACCTCTCTCTTCTGACAGAATAGTCTTAAGATACTCGTCAGCTTTCTGAACGTCTTTAAGTTTCGCTTCTCTTAGTTGTTCGAGAGTAACATTTGAACAAGCTGAGACTCGTTTGTATTTGTCCGTCTCTGTGTGTAGTGTCATCAGTTGCCCTAAGTTTAAGTCTGTGTATTTTAAGGGGATTTTAAACTGCATATCATTAAAACGATTTAGATGTTAATTCCTTACCCAAGAGCATAAGAGCCGAAGTTAGGATTTGTTTGGTTGAATGTGATGGCGTAACGACTTGCATCAATAAAGTGATTGAAAGCGTCAACAGGAGAGTTCAAGATATTGCCGTTCTTGTCCTCCTTGTATTTGTAATTTCTTAGCTCCTTGATTCCGTTGAGGCTTCTCTCTGTGATTAGGAGGGGGCGTGAGCGTAAGAAGTCAAGACCTGACCTGATAGAGTCAGCTCCCTTACGACAAGGGAAGACGTTGAATCCGTGTCCGTGTATTTCGTCGATGGATTTAGGCTCAGCACAGTCAGCGATAACGATGTCGTCTCGATTGATTCCTGCGTGTCTCATAGTCTCACAGATAGCCGAGTTAGTCAATCCTGTTGCATAGCATATCTCATCTAACAGAAAGCCACGTCCGTCGGTGTAGATTGCGACTATCGCTGTAGGGTCGTTTGTATATCCGAAGTCTAGTCCGTAGTTCATTAGCTTGAATCCGTCAGGGATGCTCTTAACCTGTTTCCAATGGGTCAGGACAGCACTACGATTCACTCCCTTCTCTCCTAGTCCGTAGACCCTCCAAAAGTTTTCATCTACTTCCTTAAATCTCTCTATCTCTTCAATGACAGATTGCTCTAGAAAGGGGTTGTCCTTGTAGGTCGTTTGGAAAAAATCTGAGTCCTCTCTAGGGATGACTGAATCATATATCCAATGAAACTCATCCGACGGATTGAAGTCGATAATGATTCGTCCTGTTGTTCTCAATATAAGCTGTCTCCAATCCTCAAGGGTTAGCTCATTCGCCTCATTGCAAAAGAGGAGGTCTCTCTTCCGCCCTCTGACCTTACTGCTTTGGTCGAGACTGCAGAATTCGACAATATTCCCGAAGAGCTTGTAGGTGCTCTGAGACTTGTTATGAAGTGAGGGGATATAGATTTCCTGTTGCTCTAGGATTGTAAAAAAGTCTCGCATCACAGAAGCCCTGAGAGCAGGGTACGTCTTTCGGCATATAGTCACGACTGCTCCTGCATCTTCGTTGTGATAACAGAAGTCTACGATATGCTGTAGCAAGCTCCAAGTCTTTCCACTACGTGAGCCTCCCTGATGCACCTGAATCCTTGCTCCTGATTCGCTTGCGTGATAGTATGTCGAGGGCTGCTTCAATTAGTCTCTCTCTTCTGTTTTCTTTTGACCTCATTCATCCACGTCAGAGGCTTCTTTTCTGTCACTTGTAAGTCCTGAGTCTCGATGTATCCTCTGACCTTACCTTGAGTCTTTAGAAAGAAGATTGTAGCTGCAGGATTGCCGTCCTTGATTAGCTCGTGTAGATGTGTCTCAGCAAAGTCTAGAGCCACGTTCTTAAGCTCGTTTACTTTCCTCTTGTACTCAGGGTCTGTCTTTAGGTATCTGTAATGTGTGTCTCTCGATACTCCTGCCATCGTGCAAGCTGTTGAAACGACTCCTAGTGTTTTAGTGAGTGCTTGGATTAGATTCTCTTTTTTAGTGTCTGATTTGTCCGATTTTGTCATCTTGTTGTCTTTTGAGATTGTCTTGTCTTCTTATATAACGCTCTCTTATCTTATTCCTTTTCGGGGGGTTGTTGGTTTTGCTCTTGATGCTCGTCGGCTAGTCGCACAATCTCTCTAAGCGTTTCCCTTATCGGGTACTCTGAGACAGCAAGATTCAACAGGATTTCCCAAGCCTCCTCTCTGCTCATTATGACTCTGTAATTGTGGTCTCTGTTAGGCTTAATCTCGTCGGCAAATACTATCCAATCGTTAGCCTGGTTTAGGTATCTCTTAGCTCTTCTAGGTGTCATTGTTACGCTTGTATAAAGGTTTGGTATTTTTTCTTAAATGGGGGGTCGTATTGTATCAGCTCTTTAGCTCGTCTGTGGTGGTAGTGTGCTGAGGTGTGATTCGTTAGTCCGACGGCTTCGGCTATCTCTTGAAGTCCCCATCCTTTATCCCTCAGGTACATACAGCAGAGCCTCTTGGCGTCTACGATATGACCGAGCCTCTTCTCAGCTTGCACCTCTTCCCAATCAACTCCAATCTTGTCACAGCCTCTCTTGCATTGATTAAGGAGTGTCTCTTTCTGATAGCACGGATTTTCCTCTGCAAGGATTCCGATTTGTAAATAGTGGTTATTCGTCATCTTGTATAAATTGTGTTAGTTCGGTTATCATTTTACGGACGCAAGAATTGCACGAGCTGACTTTCTTATTGCTCGATGTTGCCTTGTTCCACATCTCAGTCAGCTTCTCATTTTGTTGGTGTGAGATTGAGGTCACTCCGTCCACGTCTTTAAGTATGCTCTTTATTATGTCGATGTCTTTTCGACTGATTTCGCTAGTCCATTTTTTAAGGGGGCAGGATGCAATTTTGAGTCTCGTTTTAATCGGCATTACACATCCGCACAGCTTGACAGATTCTTCATTTTCGTCCTTCACTTCGCTCCCGATTCCGAGCGTTCCACAGCTCCGAGTGAGGTCGATATAGTGCTGACAATTACGACAGATTTCGAGTCGATTTGCTCTCTTTTGTGTAGAAATAAAAAACATCACCTAACGCATTTTAAAGGGGCTAGAATCGATTATCTCTTCTCTAAGGTATGTTACCCTTACTTTTTCGAGTTCGTTGAAAAGCCTAATTTTGTTGATATTACAGAACATAATTTCTATTTAACATAATATTCAGAAAAGTGTAATTTTAGCCTCTCTCGTGACCTGTGTAGAGAGGTGTGAAAGGTGCTCGGATTGATGCCTGATTCACGAGCTACCTGAGTCAGATTCCATCCCTCACAATAGAGCTTGAGTATCGTCCTGTCGAACCAGTTTAATCTGTCTAAGGCTAGCTCAAAATTCTCTAAAAAAAGAGCGTGAGATATGTCATAATCGGAGACGTGAATATGGTTTGGGGCATCGGTTAAAAGATACTCAGTCTTAAACTTTCCTCTAGTCGCTTCTATGAACATAGCTCTCCTAAAATAGCCGAAGGGATTTATCAATACGTTCTCAATCTTGACTCCTTTGAGCTTTATGATTCTTAGATAAGTGTGGTGCACAAGGTCAGTCGGTTGAGAGTGAATGCTTGTGGCAGCGTTCACTAACTTCTGATAGTTGGATTCTATCCACTTATCAAATACCTTTCTGCTTTGTGATTTCGTCAACTTGTCTCGTGTAGTGTTTTATCATCTTCCTCAGCTCTCCTAAGCTTATCTTCTTGGTCTGATTTGATTCGATGTAGATTCTCTCGGCTGTCCCCTCTCCGTATGTTCTGTCTAAAGCAAGCGAATACAGATACTGCTCTCCATTGCGAAAAATATTGCATTTTTTACATTGAAAGTGAACATTTTGCTCATCGTATCTAGTGCTCATCTTTCCTCTCGAAATAAAATGCCCTGCGTCTCCCTCTCTCCATTTCTTAACAGCTCCACAGGAGAAGCACTTAGCAAATCCCGACTCATCAGCGTCTCTCATCCTTATGAACTTTGAGAAGATGCTGTCTAGTTGCTTGATGAGTTTTTGTCGGGGGGTAGCCATTGCCTCTCAAGATACGCTCATCCTTAGCCTGTTAATAAAAAAAGTTATTCAAAAATCTTTTGTGAATATCGCTAGAGTCTCAGGGATGAGATAAAAGTATTTTACAATCCTCCTGTCATCCTTGAAGTCTGTAGTTGAGTGTAGCTTGCTCTTATTGATTCCTGTATCAAGTACCTCATCGATGACTCTGCTGATATTAAAGACATACAAGCCCGACTTATCTGTCACGATATACAGAAAGCTCTTGCCCTTCTTTTGAGCCTTGTGGTAGTTCGTGAAGAGCTTAAGAGCTTCAATCATCTTGGTCGGATAGTAGTCTCTTCTGTTCTTGACCTCAGCGATGTAGAAATCATCCTCAGCGTCGTAGGAGCAGAAATCGTCTAAGCCTAAATCAGAAAGCCAAGTCCCCTTCTCGGTATTGATTAAATCAATCGTCTCTTTCTCTGTCATCGGTCTCTGAGTTTGGGTGTATTATCCATTTCCATCTCCCCCTCTCATCGGTGTCGTCCTTTGGTAGGTCTAGCTCATTCATTAACCTTTTGAAGATGTGCTTTTGCTCTTCTGTGAGGGGGGTAGGAGGCTCGTGCTTCTGACGTTGTATATCTCGCTCCATCATTTCAGCTCTTTCACCTTCGTACTTCTTAAATATCTCCACGAGTTCGGGGAGCTTAAGCCTCTCGTATCGGTTGCCGTAGTGACCTGCTTTGAGTCGTTGCGTTATGACTTTCCATTCCTCGACCTTCATTACAGGAAACGTCTCAACGAGGTAATCTACCGCATCGATAAAGTTTTGAGTTCCTGTGATTGTCTTGTTATAGTCTAGATACTCGATAGCATCCTTAAGCAAGCTCATCAGAGCGACGTGAGTGAGCTGAGGTTCGTTCTTAAATGCGCTTCTTACGTTGCAGCCGTTATGCCAAGCCTGAGCAGGAGTCAGCTTATTAGCTGAGGGACTCGATATAAGAGCTATACTCTGAGCTATCGAAGCCTTTCTTTGTATTTCTTTTGTCATTTTTTAGCGGATAAATTCCTTGCCATCCTCTAGCGATAGCGTTATGTATCATCTTGATTGCAGTCTCGCAATCGTTGTCACTTTCCTTCTGTAGTAAATGGAGCGCACCTTGCTCTCCCTTCGGTGTGTATTTCCGAATCCGTTTCGCTTTCCTTTCCTCAATCCACTCTCTCCAAGCATCCTTAAATTTAGAATCCTCGAACGGATAGTCTATTTTATTAGTAGATTGATTAGTCTCTGTATTAGTAGGGGGGCATTTTGACCCTACAGAAGGCTCATTTTGACCCTCACTAGGTTCAATGTGACCCGAATAAGAATCAGAATGACCCTGATAGAAGCTATTTAGAGACTCACAGAGACGCTTTCTAGTTCCTCCTGATACTCGGATAAGGTTTTGCTCTAAAAGTGTCTTAAAAGCTCTCTTAACGGTTGACTCAGACACTCCTAGCTCTCTCGAAAGGGTTGCGTTGCTCTTGTAGAAGAGCTTTCCGTTACCCGTAAAGCTGTCAATATCTGCTAGAAGTATCTTGTCAATCGCTGATAGGTTCTTATTGAGCCAAATCTCAGCAGGAATCCAAATGCCTTTGAATTGCCTCTCCATCACTTAGCCCATCTAGGGAGGTCTAGCTTGTGAAAATTGTGCTTTTCATAACCTCTTGAGATTCCGTCCCAATCTTTGAACAGGGCAATCCCCTTCTCAAGCATCGCACGACCAGAATCAAGAGCGTCTTGACTAAGCTCATAAAGAGCACACGAGTAGGGGCTTTGACTTTCTACGGCTAGGATGTAATACCTGTCCGCACCTGTTAGCTCTAGATAGATAGATGCTTGTAAGTGATAGCTAAAATTGTAGACGCTCTTAGCAAAGCCATCAGGAGAAGCGTCTTGAGTAGTCTTAAGGTCGATGATTGTGTCTTGACTCATCGCATCAACGAATCCTCTGAACTCAATTCCGTTAATTACTCCCTTCACTTCTTGCTCAAAGTGAGCGCATTTAGAAAGCTCATCAGATGCGCTTACGTTGCGAGATATACTTCTCTTGATTCCTTCGATAGACGACCATTCAGAGGAGCTTAGCCATAGCTTAGAGTCATCTAGCTCCTTGTAGGCTTTTGTGTTCCTCCTCAGGTCTGTCTTATCGTAGTCTGATTTGAATTTCTGAGGTTCAAGGATAGCTGAATGCACAGCCGTCCCGAATCTCATAGCAGGGGTCTCCTTTAGTTGCCTGTTCTTATATGCTAAGAAGTGAGCTGAAGACTTCATAAACTCCTTAAGAGAGCTGTATGATAGTGGTGTTAGTTCTTGTCTCATTTGATTAGCGTTCTATCGTGACAGATTGGTCGTTAGACATCCACTTCCACTCACCCCAATCGGCAATCTCTACGCAGATGATTCCGTCGTTATTGCGATATGCGTCTGAGATAGATTGTTTCCATCCTTTACTCGTGTTTATCCAATCACCCTCCTTAATCTGTAGAGTCTTGATTGTTAATTGTGCTCTCTTAGGAGCTTTTGCCTCTTGAGGCTGTGTAGCTTTCTTAGCCATAGTTAAAAATTTTTGAGGGGGTGTCCCTCTGATTATTGATTTAGTTCTGATTCTCTTGACAAGACCTCCGCTGATAGCTGAGTCCAAGTCGTATTAACCTGAGAGACAATCTCAGGAGCGTACTTAAGCATCCCTCTCGGATTGCGTGTGTGCCAATTATGGACGGACATAGTTGTCACGCCTAACTGACGAGCACAATTCGCTTGAGTGCCATAGTGCTTTTTAATAAACTTCTTTAAGTCGTTTTTAATGTGTGCCATATTTTCTAGAATGGTAGTTCTGATTGAGGAATATCCTCTGATTTATGTCGGGGCTTTCCCGACCTTTCAAAAAACTCGTCTATTCTCTCCGCATCTATGCGAGAAAAATAGCCTTCTTTTTCTCCTAGTTTTTTCCACTTGTCAAATCTTAGATTATCTCGATTCGCTTTGACCTCTCCTATCCTCTCCACAGGAGTCAGATAGTATTTCTTTCCTTTCTGCTCTACGATGCCTCTATCGTGTAGCTCGCTCAGTCGTGCTGAGGCTGTTTGGAGGGGCATTAAGAGCTTTGAAGATACTTGTCGGAGGGCAAATCCCCCCGATGCAAGTAACTCGATTATTTTGCGCTCTAAAGGCTTGACCTCATCAACGATATTGATGTAGGCTTTAACACTCTCGAAGCTCATAGGTTGTCCCTCTTGTAGATTAACAATTTAGCGACAAGACCTGCACTCTCTACATAGTCATCGTAGCTCGTATCTTCAGGACAAGCTCCAATGAGATTGACAGCCGTGCCTAAAGCCCACGAGTTCGTAATGATTGTCTCTCTTGCAGGGTCAGCTTTGAAGCCTCCGCCTCCTGAGAACGTGCCTGCCTTTCTGATGCTGAGCTTCGTTCCCCACTTATTAGTCTTAGAGGTGTACTCTACCTCGTCTCCTTCTCCATACGGAGGAGCTTCGGGAGATGTGCTTGAGGCTACGCCTTTAGCTCCGTCCTCCATCTCGATGTCATAGTCGTACATCGTTCCTGATTGTCCTTCCCAAGTGCTGTTAGTCTTGGTTACTTTTTTAATTTTAGATGATACCATCTGATTTTGATTTTATGGGGGTGTTTAAGCCCCTAGTTAATAAACGATTTTAATATATTT
>WLWH01000473.1_pt1 | contig 32631 bp, 45 predicted proteins | sample 6712741 | NCBI WGS metagenome assembly WLWH01 (sample SAMN12718694, study PRJNA515312) | sponge metagenome | isolation source: marine sponge | host: Mycale hentscheli | place: New Zealand: South Island, Marlborough, Capsize Point | collected 2003-05-01
CCATCTGTGCCAGAAGCAGCAGCCGGTGCCGCTTACATGGGAGCTAATTACCTAGCACCTGAGACAGTAGACTATACCAAGCAGCTTATCGACGCTGCCAAGGAGCAGTACATAGAACCTGCTAGGCAGCAGTTCAATGAGATGCTCCCTACTGGCGTCACCGTGAGCGGTAGCCCTAGCCTGACTAATCCAACATTGACACCAAGGTTGGACCTTAACGCTGTATCTCCTTATGTCCAAGGCAGCGCAGAGGCCACCCTAGGGCAGCAAGGTTTGTTAGGTTATAACGTCAACGCACAGGTGCCTATGGGCGGTGGGTTCACGGGGGTTGGTAACTATGGACCGCAGGGTGGCAATGTAGGAATCAATTATGCACAAGGTGGTCTATCCGCTAACGTTAGTGCTACTGTGTCTGAGCGAACCGATAGCGTTAGGAGGTTGCTCAGTGATATTACAGGCGGTTTCCGGTATACAAGGAACTTCTGATATGGAAAAGGTTCGTGCGCTTCTGGCACAGATGAAAGAAGAAAACTACGGGGAACCTCCGACTGGACTTCTTGGTGTGTCTCCCGCTCAAGCTGCTCCCGCAGTCGAGATTAAAGATGTTCCAAAGCCTAAAGATTTCTACGAAGATGTAATTTATCCTATATTAAAAGTAGCTGAAGGAGGCTACAAAAAAGACAGTAAAGACAGATTAGATTGGAATAGCGGACAACTAGGTAAGGGAAATTTAGTTGGTACTAATAAGGGAGTAACTGCCACTGCCCTTTCTAAATACTTAAATATACCGATGTCTTCCATAACAGAGAAGACAATGCGCGACGTTGACGAACAAACCGCAAAAAATGTTTTTCGTAATCAATACTATAATAGGTACGGTATAGATAAAGCCCCTAAAGATGTTCAGCCAGTTTTAGCTAGTGCTGCTGTATTACGGCCTACTGCCGCCGTCGCCGCGAAACTTGCTAAAAACCCACAACAGGCTGCAAATATAGCAATTCAAGATTTTGCAAGAATACCGCAAAAGGGGCCTTTCTACAAGAAAAATATACGTGGATGGGTGAACAGACTGCGTAAAGCTGCTAACATGAAACCTATAAAAACAAAAGAACAGATATACAAAAACTATCCTGCACTGCGTCCGTAATGGAAGGCGGCATAGACATACGCCTTGTTGTCACCATTGCCGGTATCCTGTTCAGCGTAGCAGGGGCCAGTGCGGTGGCCAAGATGCAGATCAAGCAGTTAGTTGATCAGCTTCAAGATATGGAGCAGCGGATGCGTAAGATGGACAGTCGTGAAGACAAGCTGGCTACGCTGACTGAGACGCAGCAGCAGAGGATAGATATCTTGGCAAAGATGGCAAGTCCAGAGAACCTCCGCAGGGACCATATGCAGCTAGCAGAGCTTTTGGCCAATGTCAAGCAGCTAGAAAAAAATTGTGACCGACTTTATTCCATGCACAACGGCAAACATCCACCTGTGGCAGACACCAGAAAGGCAGACTGATGGGTATACCCTTTGAACTAATCACAATGTTAGGCTCAGGCTTGCTCAGTGGTGTAATGACACTGTGGAGCCAGAACCAGAAGGCCAAGCAGGACGCATTTAACAGGGCCATAGACGGCTTGGCAGCACAGTCACAGGCCACTGACTTAGCCCGCAGGTACGAGAACAAGGGCTTCCAAGTTACGCGCAGGATCATTGCTCTGATGGCTGTCTTTGCTGTTATAGTCTGGCCCAAGGTGGTCGCTGTGTTCTGGCCAGAGATACCTGTCAACGTTGGGTACACTGAGTTCAACCCCGGTGCTCTGTTCGGTATCTTCGAGGGATCAGAACAGATCAAGTGGCAAGCTTTGAAAGGCTTAGTGATCACACCACTAGACACACATTTGCTCAGTGCAATTGTTGGCCTGTACTTTGGTGCTTCAATGGTGAAAAACGCGAGGTAATCATGACCTTAACAATTAAACTTATGATGATTATCCTACTTTGGAACAACGATGGTTCATTTGAGAGCAAAGTTTCGGAAGTAACCGAGTGTCCTGATACAGAGATCGTCAGAGCAGTCATGGAAGAGAGACGTCTAGCAGGTAAGTTCAAGAGTTGGGCAGGGTACTGTGAAACGGTGCAGTTCGGTCACGATACTGCTATTTAAACGGTGGTCCCCAAGCCCAGCCGGTCAGGCTATAACGAACACCCTTGGTCACTGGTGTTACCCTGTGGTAGTAGTAACTAGGAAAGACAACGATCTTCCCTGCGCGTTCTAGGGCTGGCTCAGCTATCACACGCTTTCTGTAAGGAGCACTGGGTGACCCCCAACTGAACTGGAAGTCACCCCCTTCGTAGTCATCATTGAGCACAACGTTGAAGGTCAGCTTTCGACATTTGTTACCCGCCTGAACATCGTAGTGCCAGCCATACCTCTCTTGCTCAGTATACTTACTAAGCTGTAAATTCTCCACCCCGGTCAGGTCAAACAACCAACCCATCTCTAGGTTGGCCGTCTGAACCCAATCGAAGACGATGGCCTTGAACTTTTCATCGTCTATAGCATACAGAGAATTACTGCGTATGTTGGTGTCCGTTCTCCCGTCTATGACCGTGGCTTCCTGTTCTGCAAAGTTATCGCTCAGTTTTATAACTGCCTTACAGAAGTCTTCGTCCATATCGGGGACAGAGCCACCAGAGTAGAAAACATTACCGTACATTTTTAATTCTCCGTAGAACTTTGTCTTTCTCAAGTTCTGTATAGGTCATCCAATCTGCAATCTCCTCTTGCGTTCTCAGACAACCTATACAGATCATATTGTGTACCCTGTTCTCCAGATGACACACGTTCACGCAAGGACTCTTAGACTCCACAACTTCCGCCGTGTCCCGTGATATCACAGATGTCATGCGTCTCCAAGCCCTCTTCAAACTCCTCTCCCAGCTTGTCTACAGCTTCACTATAGGACACCGAAGATAGAGGCTGTCCGCCCCTACATCCATCAGGGTACACCGTGAAGCCCCGCAGCCTGTGAGCATAACTAGCAAGGGTATTAGCAAAGTCATCAACAGTGTCCTCATTATTAAGCTTGCTCCCCCACTCTGGCAGGTTGATCGTGCTGCTGATGGACATATCAACATAGTCCTGTACGTCTGCTTGGAACTTCATCCGGCGCTTGTAGTCACTGGCTAAGTCTAGGGCAGACTCAATGTTGTCAGGTTTAACACCGTACAGGTCAATGATCTCTTGGGCTGCACTGTCTACCACGTACTGGTAGTGCCACTTGTTTCCACCTTTGAGATACCTGCGCTTGTAGGCAACAGCGAAGATAGGCTCAACCCCAGTAGAAGTACCAGCAAGAATGCCAATGCTACCAGTAGGGGCAATAGCCCGATTAGCAACAGGACGGGTAATGCTAAACTGATCAGCAGTCTCTCTACTGACCTTATCACTGACACCTTTGTACACTGAGAGCCACTGGTGCAGTTCATCGCTGACTTCATACTTCTGACCCTTCTTGATAAGCCACTCGTGCATACCCATCAGACCTAGACCAAGTCTACGGTTCTTCTCGCGTGTCTCATAGACCTTCTCATAGGGCAGTTTGGCTTTCATAGTACCGCAGATAAGGAACTTGGTGGCTAGCTCTACCACCCCAGAGAACTCCTTAAGGTCACTGATGCGTCCCATGTTGATAGAACCAAGGTTGCACACGTCGCTATCGTCAGCACTGGTCACTTCTGTGCAAGCGTTGCGGAGTGTCTCATTCTCTTTGTCGAAGAAGTTAAAGCTAAACCCCGGCTCTGCGGTCTTCAGTGCCTGTCGCACATTAGTTTTGAAGACATCTCCTACTTCTCCCGTCTTCCAGTATTTCAACAGCCACTCTGTGTCATAGTTGACACTGATGTTCGTCATGTCCAACGGTGCTGCAAAGTTGAAGTCCTGCTCCTTGACTTGGCCTATGCTGAACCCTGTCTGGCCTACGTCCATATCGTACCAGTTCTTGCTGGCCAAGAAGGCACCAATGTCGCGATGCTGCCAGTTCAGGCTGGCGTAGATAGCAGACCTACGACTACCGCCCTGCATAACCCTGCGGCCAATTTCGTTGATCATCTGCATCTTAGGTATCGGTCCACTGGACAAACCGCCCGTCTTGCTAAGACCAGAACCCTCTGGACGATAGATCGAATAATCTACACCAATGCCACCACCCGTCATCAAGCAGGACTCAGATTTCCAGCTAAGGTTAGCCCAATCTTCACGGCTGTCCTCTTCTGCTTTCAACAGGTAGCAATTGTTGAAGAACTTGTTAGGACGACCGGCGTAGTACAGATATCGACCACCGGGGATAAATTTAAGTTCTCTTACCATCTCTGTAAGAGTACCTACCTCGTCCTTAGTGAGCAGATCGCCGCATACATCGTCTACCAAGGTCTTGGCCAAGTCGTACCAAGTCATGCACCCTTCATGGGCATACTTGTGCTTGAAGATGTCTTCGCTGAACTTGGAACGGAACATTGGGTTTTCGTTAGATTTAAAAGTCATTACAGTCTACCGGCCTTAAGTTAAATTTATGAATGTTCTCAGCTAACTCTTCTCTCAATAAGTCTAGCAGCTTCAGTGAGTCTATGTCCAGCAAATCTACAATCTCTTCACAACTGTATGCTTGACTGATATCAAGAAGCTGCTCCTCAGAAAGCGTGTTCACTTGGTGCCTCCTGTTCTACCTTCTCCTCTCCAACGAGGAACACCGGACGGCCTGACCGGAACTTGACCTCTAGCTCATCGCCCCAGCATGTCTTCTTGTGGGAACAGTATGAACAGTTGATGCCCAACTTCTTGCGTCTGGATTGCTTGTCTACCACAGTATCAAAGTGCCTCTCAGGCGGCTCTGGCAAGGCAACATCGTGCTTGATGCTGGCAATCTTGGCACTGGTGTCCTCAATTTCGTGATGCGTATAGGTTGCTAGCTCTCCACCAGACTTGTCAAAGGCCAAGAATGTACCGCTCTTTTTACCAAAAGCGTTAGCATAGCCGCTGATCTGGCTGATGTAACCAAAGGCATCGTCGTCAGGCAGTGTGCCGTTCTTGAACTTCTTCATGCTGAATGCACTGGCAGACTTAACATCGACCAGTTCACCATCTATCATGCAATCGATGTGTCCCTTGATGTCGTCTATCTCAATCTCGGCTTGCATCTCAGTCACAGAATGCCCAGCTTCCTTGGCCAAGTAGATCAACATTGCTTCAACAATGTCACCTACCATGAACTTGAGCTTGGTCTGTGGGGTGAAGCTCTCCGCTTGCTCGTCACCGTTGATGTCGTACCAGAGCGCCCTGCTACAAGGCTTGCCAATGTTTGACATACGGAGCCTAGGGTTAGGTGCAGCTTGGCTGACCCATAACTGTTTACGCATGGCGTCCATCACCGTGGCACCTAGCTCAAACAGTAGCCCTTGGTCTGGTTTCTTCTTACCGTTAGACACCAGTTCGTAGATGTCGTCTACCAATGTATCAATCGTCTTTGTCATGTTCTACTTTCACTATGTTTTTATGATACTTACGTTTTCCGTTTTTGACACCACTCAAGTTTCCAGAATCGTAACCATGACGCTCAGCAAACTCACGGAGACACATATTCTCAATCCTGTGCTCAACACCGTTGTCGTAAGTTATGGTAAACGGGCCTAGGTATTTATAGTTGTTAATACCAGCCATTCCTTTGTAGCTCTCAACTGGCCTGAAGAACCTCTTACCACCGATGTTCTTATTGTAATAATCATCACTCCCAAGAACATCCAGATCAACCTGTACCTTCATCTCATTGTAGTACAGGTCACGTTTGTTTTTACATAGTAAAAGTATAACAAAACTGAAAGCTCTCTTTCCAAACTTCTTTATGTCCGGTTCAAGATATTTAGAACTTGAACAGTAGTATTTCCAGTTACTCTCCGTTGTTCTCTTTGTCTTCTTATATTTATACAGGTGCTTACAACCTATATAACTCTTACCGGACTCTTTATGGGTAATCTGGTAGACAAATCCAAAATGATCGTTCGGATTGAACCTGCCTACCAGACTAGTGTCCCAATGCCCGTACTTGGGCGCTCCCACTTAGAACGGAACGTCGTCGTTAAGATCGTCCACCGCTCCAGCCTTTGGCTTCTCGTCAAATCCCTTTGACTTACCGCCCTCTGGGACGTACTCTACAGGGTCAGTGATCTTCACAGCGTTCATAAAGGTAGTAGTACCAGTACCAAAGCTGTTGTTATATGGGCGCTGGCTGACCTTCACTACAGCTTTGCTCCCATTGCTGAGCATGGTCGGTCCCCCATAATCGTTACCCTCTGCGTCGAACAGCAGTGGCTTGTAGTTGCTCTTAAGCTGGACGTAGGCCATGCCGTCCATCTTGTTATCGTCCTGTTTAACAGTAAGACCAATGTTCTTGGCGTTCTTAACCTGATCACCTTCAAGACCAAGCGCCACACTGTAGCGGTCAAACTTGTCCATCTTGTCGAAGATGAAAGGGAAAAACATTGTGCCTTCAAGGTATGTGAATGTATTAGCCATTAGTGTATCTCGCTCCAGTTGTTTCCAGTTTGAACGTCGCAGTCTAGTTCACAGTTCAGTTTGTAAGATTTGTTGACCTGACGTATAGATAGTATAACACAGTCCTTGGCATGATCAACATCTTTTTCTGATGTTTCCAAAACTAATTCGTCATGCACCATTGCTACGATCTTGGCATCTAGTTTTCTCCTTCTCAGGTGGTAGTCCACGTACATAAACCATTTCTTCATCAGCACCGCAGAACTACCTTGGATCAATGTGTTAAGGCTAGCGTGTCCTGACCTGACGCGCAGTATCCTGCCGTCTAGTCCCACCAGCTTGCCCACCGATTCTCCCTTGCGTATGACGGCCTCGCTCAGCCTCTTGTATGCTGGCATATTTGCCATAAATCTCGCCCTAAGTTGAGCACCGTCCTTAGCAGACCCGTTGACGACCGCTCCGATCTTAGAGTCTCCCGCTCCATAGAGAAGCGCGTAGATGAACGTCTTAGCTTGGTCTCTAGTCTCCAGACCAGCCATCTGTTGGTTAGCAGTATGTACATCGCCCTCAAGCACCTCACGTGTAAACCTCTCATCATTCATATAGTGTGCCAGCACCCTAAGTTCAAGACCAGCAGCGTCTGTATCTATCAGTTTTCTACCTTCAGGTGCTTCAAACAATTCTCTACAATCCTTACCATACTCCACACGCACTGCCGGTACTTGTTGCAGGTTGGGGCTGACACAACTCATGCGGTTAGTGATAGCACCCAAGGTACGATACCTGCAATGTACCCTAGACTCCTCAGAGCAAGCCTCTATCCACGCCTTGACCAACGCTGATCTCTTCTGTAGCAGGAAGTACCGTGCCAGCTTCTGTGCCACTGGCAGATCGCATTTGGCCAGTGTCTTCTCGTCCACCTTTGCCCTGCCACTGGGCGTTAACTCTGCGGGTTTCCATCCTAGTTCAATCAAACGTTCAGCAATCTGCTGCCTACTGGCCGGGTTAAACTCTGTTACCTTGTCCTTCAGCCGCTTGCCCGTCTTCTCCGAGTAACGCTCTTCTACGATGGGCGGGAACATATTGATGCACTCGGCTGCTATCTGATCCTGCTCTATCATCAGCCTGTTATAAAGCTCTACGGCCTTCTGCTTGTTCAGCTTAAAGCCGTTGTGACTCACCCGGTCAGCAACGATACGCATTCTGTGTTCGTCCCTGATCGACTGCTCACTGAACTCGTCTTCCATCTCTGCCCATAGTGTCCAATGCAGGTGCATACATACCTTCACGTCTTGAATGCAGTAGTCCAGCATTTCGCGTGTATATGCACTGAAATCTCCACTGAAGTCTCCCTTGTGTTTGCCTAGGCGCTTGCCCCATGCTTGGAGACTATGCCCTCCCTCTCTTGAGGGGTTCTCCATCATTGACAGAACCAAGGTGTCTACCATCTTGTCGAACTTCAGCCTGACTCCCCACAGCTTTGCCAGCACGGGGAAGTCAAAGCTGAGTCCGTTATGCGCTACCACCTCGTCAAATCGGTTGAGGAAGTCTTGCAGCCCAGTAGGCTCTGTCCACACCCTGACGCCCACATCAGAGTCAAAGGTGACCACACAGTGTATCACTGTGGCGTCTAGGCTGTCGGTTTCTATGTCTAGGTAGCAGACTTGCATAAGTGTTTCCAACTGATGGGGAAGTTTATCTTGCATCGTTCTGATATCTGATCCGCAACGTATCGTGTCTCTGCCTGTGCGTCATCCGCCTGTCTTAGCTTACACACACGGCTGAAGGCGTACAAGCTGCCGGTCCAGTACCACTCGGTATAAGCCGCTTGTGGTAGCACTGCCCTTGCTTGTTCAGGACAGACACCAAACTCTATCATGTTATCATAAGTCGCTACCGATGCCCTGACTGATTCGTTATATACCTTAGAGACAATAGAATTGCTGGTTACCTCTTCGTCCCTAGAACCTTGTTTCTTATTGGCAGCGGCCTTGCGCCAGTAATCAGGCTTCCAAGAATCGGGAGAATCACTGACATATCTACGACTGACCTCGTTCCACACAAGACCCACCTGATGCTTGGCAAGCTGCCGTGCTATGAATATGGGTGCTCTGATATGAAATTGCAAGCTGGTATGGGCAAAAGGGGACCAATGATTGTGGTCTGCCAAGTACTTTATCAGCTTCTCGTCGCTTGGTTCCATCTCAAGGTGAACCTTGTCGAAGCTCACCCGTGCTGCATTGACGACGCTCAGGTCGTCTCCCATCTGATTTAAGAGTGCAACCTGTATCATCCCTGTCCTCTCTTGCTGCTCTTCTGTCCTGCGAATACTGATCGCTTACCCGTTGTCTTCTGATGGTTCAGGGGTCTTGCCCTGTTCCTGCGCCGCACCTTTGTCCTAGGATTGTAGGTACTGTTCTGCATCTTCTTGGCCACTAAAAGTTCTCCTTCAATGTTGTGAGCCGTCCGGTAGCTTTGTCGTATAGGAGCCTGTCACAAGCCCCAGTGTCGCCCGTATAACGACACTTGAGCACTCTCAGGGTGGTGGTGTTACACTCTATCGGATCGTCGCTCTGCGTGTCTCTCTCCATGCTCACCACTGTGTCGCTGATCTGTGCAATACCATGTGATCCTCTAAGGTGTCCAAGGTTGACCTCCATGCCCTCTTCGTGGCTACGGTCTGATCCTAGTCTACGCAGATGGGTGACCAAGTGTATGGCGCAGCCTGTTTCCTCAGTCAACTGGCGGAGCAACGTCATGGTACGGTCTATGGCCTTCCGCTCGTCGTTGATGTCTAGGCCACTGACCAAGATGCTCAGGTGGTCAATGAAGATGACCTTGCAATCCAGACCAACCACCATGTAACGGACACGGTTGATCAGGTCTTCCATCTCTAGGCTACCGAAATGGTCGTAGATAAAGACCCTACCGGTGCCTAAAGTAGTGTCGAAGTATTCTTTGATCTGTTCTTTCGAATACTTCTCGAATACTTCGTTAAGGTGTAGTCTATCACTTGCTTCAACCGCCAAGATGCCTCGCCGGGTACGGTCAACGGACTCCTCCAAGGCTATGATACCTATGCTAACGTCCGTTTCTTTCAGGTAGTGGTGCTGAAGTTCCCTGAGCAAGCTGGACTTGCCCACGCCTGTACCTGCTGCCCATGTGACGATCTCCCTAGACCTTACGCCCAGAGTCTTGCTCTGTAGGGCAGGGAAGGGGAAGTCTATGGAACGCAGGTTCTGTTCAGACCAAAGCCCATCGAAGTCTGAGGCGGCATTTTTGATACCGCTGGGAGTGTAGCAGGTGGCGTTCTTCAGGTGACCTAGGAACTCCTGCTCCATGCTGCGAGAACTGTAGGTGCAAGCGTCCTTGTGCTCTAGCTCAACGATGAATGCCTTGCCCGGTTTGAGCAACTTGGCACACCTCTCCGCCTGTTCTTGTGCCTTTGGCTCGTTGTCGAAGCATATGAAAACCCGCTCGAAGCTTTCCAGTAGCTCTAGGTTGTTCTTAAAGTCGCGCTCAGCACTTGCCTGTCCGCTCTTCAAGCTCAGGGCGTGTACGATTGCGTTAGACCTCTTGGTGATCTCCGTGGCACTGGGCTGGACAGAGTTGGCCATCTGGAACGCAGCCAGGGCGTCTGCTTCACCCTCTGTGACGATCAGTGTGCTCGATTTAGTCCCCAGTGCTTTGCTCAGTGTGTGCGTCCCAAATAGCGTACAATTCTTAAAGTCTCCACTCGTTGAAAATATCTTACCTGCTCGTCTGGTCTTATTCGATACCCGCATACCGTCAGGAAGGTGGTAGGGAAACATCACAGACTGGTCGGTAACTGTTACACCGTAGAAATCAGACACAGCCGTACTGATCCTGCGATCAGACCACGGGGTGTCAGGTTTGGTCGGACGGTAGTCGTCTATGTTTTCCACTTCGTTGACCTCTCTGAGTGTCTCTTCGCAGCTAAAGCAGTAGGTATGCCCATCATCGTAGACGCTCAGGGCATCACTACTGCCGCAGCTTGTACAAGGTTGGTGCGTCTTGATCGCAATGGAATCCATTAGTGTTGTGTCTCCGTTTCGTCGTCTTCTAGGTCTACGGTGTAGTATGGTTGCTGATCTAGGTACATCTTAAGCTCTTCCAATGCCATGATCATAAAGTACGTCATGCTTCGCTTGTTGAGTTCTGCCATCTCCTCAAAGTATTTTATCACGGCGGGGGACAGACCCTCTTTGTAGAGGTGGTTGAAATATTCCGACTCTGTAAACTTGTCCATGATTAACCTTTCCATATGTAATAAGCTGCCACTAAAAATACAAGGCTGGTGATAGATACTTTAATCACATCAGCCCCAGTCAGGACGTTTAACATCTGCACTAGACATCTCCCCGGCCAGCGCAGCGTACCCGCAGATGTCAACGAAGCTGTCCTCTTTGTACTCGTTGATCAGCCGTGCGATCTTCAGGAGCATCATCATCGTAGCGACATCTGTGGGTGTCAATTTGATCTCATGGTCTAGGTAACTGTTCCAGAAGTCAGCGATTCGCATATGGTTCAGGTATGCATCGCCGTAGTCCTTGGCACGATCACCGTTGATCAACTCGCTTGCGGTGTGCAGTATCTCGTCACGCTTCATCTATTTGCTCCTTAAAAATTCTCAAGTGCGCTGCCGCCACGGTCAGCTTGTGATAGTCAGACATGAACATATCACCGTCGCATTCCCATAGCATCTGTACCGGGTCGTTTACCAAGGGGACCAATCGCGTGAGAAACTCTTCTGCGGTGATCTCTTCGTCGTGGCTCCATTTGTAGGTTTTCATGCTGCTTCCTTTTGTTTTAGGATTTCCAATCGTGCCTGTTTGACATACCTTAAAAAGGACAATTCAGGCGGCTCGCTAAACTTCCATTTTGCCATATATGCCTTCTCTTTGATGTAGTAGGTTCTATATGCTACCACGGGATCATCGTCTTTACAATAGTCGGGCATACACTGGGGTGGGTCAGTGAACTTTCCGCCTCTCAATTCATGCGGTAAATTCTTCAATGCCCAGAATACCCCACTGCTTTCGGTCTTATGAATCTTTCCATACCTGAACGTGTACTCTTGAAGCAGGTTGCTAAGAAGCTGCCATAACCACTGGTAATTGCTCCGGTTCTCCCTGACCCAGACGGCGCTGGGGTGGTTCTTGTGCGTCGGCTTGTAGCAGTCGATGCTAGGCTCCCCGTCGATCTCGTGGTGTGCAGTGCTGAGCAATTGTGCATACTCAAGGATCATCTTAACGACGTGCTTGTCGCAATGCATCGCAGCGCACTTAGCAGGATCACGGTCGAGGTAGAATATGTTCATCTGTCGCCTTTCAGTTTCTGTTCTATTAAGATAGCACGGCCAAGGAAGATTGCAAGTATGCTGGCAAAAATATTCATTCTTCATCCTCGTTCAATAGTGTTTCGATGGGGTCAGTTTGACCTAGGGCTCTACGCACATGGTGGCCACACTCTGAGCACAGGTCGTTCTCTAAAGGCTGTGTAGGTGGCAGTGGTGCGTCACAGATGGCACAGCGCATCTTATGAGACCTCAATCTTAACGCCAAGCTTCTCCAATGCCCGGACCATGGCAGTATGGTCTAGCGCCATATGGACAAACTGATCCCTGCGTACGCTCACCTGTTTTCCTCTGCCCTTGTCCATGAGCAGGTAGGCGTCGCGAAGTTCTTGGTCTGTCGTTTGTAATTTCAGCGTGTTCATATCACAATTACCTTACTTTTAAACGCATCCGGGTTGCCCTTACGATCAGAAAACGGATTTTTGCCCATTCGGTACGGATAGAGCGGACATTTTGACAGCTCACACTCTTTTACTAGGGAAGGCTGCCCGCCGACGCACTCCACGCAATTCTCTCGTATAGCGCGAAGCAAAGGACGCTTTTTGTGGCCAATCTGTTCGAGCTCTCTCCTGTCCTGCGACATTCAGTTCCTTTCATGTTTTACCTCTATATAGGTACCAATATAGTATGATCTCTTTTGTAGAGTACTCTAAGAGAGTACAATATTGTATATAGTACGCTCTTAGAGAATTTCAAGGGGTGCGACAAAAAATATTTTAACTTATTTTTGGTACCTCCTTTGGTACTCAATGGCACATCTGTGACCCATCTCTTCGATGATCAGATCGTAGTCGGATAAAAGCTTAGCATAATAAGGCGTCCCGTGATCATGTAATCTGGAAGTATTATTGATATCCTGCAAAGCAAAGGATAATTCTTCGTCCGTTAACTTCTTGGCCTGCTCTTTGTTCATTCTCCGAACCTTTCTATTTGTCTTGCGTTAGTGTCTATCAATTCTGTTTTTTGTCTTATGTCAACGGTGTGCTCCAAGTTACAGTGTGGGCAATAGTGTATATCGTTCCAATTGATACGATATATAAACTCGATTGGTCCATTGTGGCAACGGGTGCAATTCATTGTTTGTCTTTCTCTCTTAGTGTTTCGGATAGCTGATCAATGGCACATTGCGCGACCAGCAAGCGCGACAATCGCCGCAATTGTTGCCTTGTGTGCGGGCCGGGCATGGGTATCCCTTAGGTGCTTGTCCTTTAGTGTACACTTGCGAGCCATTGATACCGGTGGGCTTGTCTCCATCCAGCTTTGCCGCCGATACGCGAACGTTTAGGTTATCGGGCAATGTGTTGCCTAGTTTTTGCCAATCGGACACCAGCTTGCGTTCCTGCGTGGGGAGCCAATGGCGAATATTTGGTGTCATGCGAGCGACCTGTGCGATAGCATCCAGCATATCCATAGATTGCAGATCGCCACTATCGAACCAGCGATGGTATCCATCGGTGTTATAGCGTTCGATCTGAAAAACCATGCTAGCGATCCAGTCTATGGGGTCGCTGTGGTTCCATTTGGCAAGATTAGCCTTCCAGCCTTGATCGACACTAGGGCGAAGCTTTTGAAGCTTCCGGGCATAGCACGAATAGCACGGTGTGCCTTCAATCTGCGCCAGTTTTGAGCCAATGTTGCACGCGAATGCATCAATGGCGTATGTCGTGCCGGGCACTTTAGTGTTGCCGGTGCTAATCTTGCCGTGTTGTATGGCGTCTTTAACTTTCATCATTTTACCTTTCACATTGAAACAATGGGACGGGCGACATTACGCCGCCCGCCCGGTTGTGTCAATGCGCTGCGAAGTTGTGCAAGTACTTGGCTGGTGCTTTGCGCTCTATATAAACAGACCGCTTCCCAAAGTGGGTGCCGATCATGGTGGGACCGAACGTGATCCCGTATCGGGTCTTGGTAGACCGCCTCCGGGTTAGTCCCCACGAATAACGATATCCGGTGGTTCCGTCGTTTAACTTGGTGCGCTTTAGCATGGCAATTCCTTTCTTGGTTGCCGTTGAAACATCAGAACGTCCGGCATATACACCGGGCGTTCCAATGTTGCAACAACTATTCCGTTTTAATTACATCGTCGCACATTTGCAGAATTTCCTTTAGTTGTTGCCCTGCCCATTCTTCGCGCCCTGCGGCGGACATGGCCAAGAAGAATTCGATCTTGTGTCGCACGTCCTTTGCTAGTTCTACCTTTTCCATCTCAAACCTCATCCTCATGCGGTAATTCCCAAAAGTCGGACAATTCCCATCCGCCCGATACTTTAATGATCAGTTCACACTCGTCGCCATATTCTGGATGCTCATAGTATGTGCGACCTTTGACCGTGCCGATCTTGGTGGGCTTCTCTTCTAGTTTAAACATGGGGTAACCTTTCTATTTTAAGACAGTTACAAGCTACCACATGCTACCCAGGTATCGCATCCACTATTTTTGCATACCTGCTATCCGCTTGTGTCTATTGACACGGCAAATATGCATAGCTCAGGGGTCCAGCTATGCGCTCACTGCATGGCCTAGGAGCGTCACTGAATGCCTGTCTCGGGTGTCTCGGGTAGGTGTATACCCGAACGGCACACATCGCGCTCTATGGCCATCCTAGGCCGTTTATGAGGGTATACCGTAAACCACTAGATCGATCGATTGCTATACATTTATGATATATCTCGTTACGATATCGAAACGTTATATCAGACATAACAAAAAGTTATACCGTGCAAGTACACGCAATAAACGTTGTACCTACACGCACACACACGCTCCACAATTATTTCAACATTGGACGCACAATTGCATTGACACAACCATAATGCAACAGTGTGACAATCTTGCAACACCATAGGTGTGGTATATTTACAACAGTGTTGCAATTTTGTCACACCATTGGGCGTTCACCTTTTGTTCACCTTTTGTTCCAATGTTGGACACGTCTGGAACAAAGCGAGAACAAACCGTGAACAGGAACAAAGCGAGAACAGGGGTGACCCCCCGTGAGGTGTTTATCATTATCATGTTCAATGCGTCCATTCTGGGGGGTATTTTGAAAATCTACCATGTTCACCATTGACACACCGAGTAAAGTTTGATATAATAGCAGTACAACCAAGGAGTTTTACATTGGCTAACCACAAATTTGCTAGCTATGAAGAGCCTAAACCGTTAGACAAAGAGCTAACTGAGAGAGAGGCTAAATTCATAGTAGAACTGGTAGACAATCACCTTGAGCCCTTGGATGCCTTCTATGCTGCTGGCTACAAGAGCACACAGAACCTACCACAGGCAAAGAATCGTTCTAAGAGACTGCGGCGTTTCCTCTGGCACCACATTGAAAATCGCATCAAGGAAAGGGTAGGAGAAACTGCCACCTTGGCTGTGTCTGTCCTAGAAAGGCTCATGCGAGAAGCTGACTCGGAGAACGTTAGGCTCAATGCTGCAAGAGACATCTTGTCTAGGGCAGGTTACGATGCGGTCCATAAGCAGGAAACCACAGTCAAAGAGGTCACTGAGTTATCCGATAAGGAGCTTGACGAGCAGATTGCACGGTTGACCAATGTGGTAAAAATAAGTGGATAAACTTGCTGTCCTAGAGCTTCTCAAAGAGAAAGAGCACCGGGAGCTTACCACCCGGCTCAAGAGGTATAAGCCCTACGATTACCAGACCAAGTTTCATCACTCTGGCACAGACTGCGCCCAGCGCATCCTGATGGCGGCTAACCGGGTAGGCAAGACGTACTGTGGTGCGGTAGAAACGGCATACCACCTGACAGGAGACTATCCCGATTGGTGGCAGGGACACAGGTTTAACAAACCAGTCAGGGTCTGGGCAGCGGGGGAATCCAACGATACCACCAGAGACATCATCCAGAAGGAACTCTTTGGTAACCCACAAGACCCTAACCTCAAAGGCACAGGGGCTGTACCCTTGGCCAAGATTGTAGAAACCACGCGCAAACCCGGCGTACCCAATGCCTATTCCAGTGCCTTGGTGCTGCACAAATCGGGAGGTAACTCCCAGATAAGCTTCAAAGCATATGAGCAGGGTTTTGAGAAGTTCATGGGCGAGGCCATCGACGTTGTCTGGCTGGACGAGGAACCTAAGCAGGAAATCTTCAGTCAGTGCATCACCAGAACGGCTGACACCAATGGCATAGTCTACATGACGTTCACCCCGGAACGTGGGATGACCAACGTGGTCAGTTCGTTCCTGAATGACCTGAAGCCGGGACAAAGCCTGACCACGGCAACATGGGACGATGTAGATCACCTAGATGAGAAGACCAAGGAGCAGTTGCTAGCAGTCTATAGCCCGGCAGAGCGTGATATGCGCTCCAAGGGTATCCCGGTGTTTGGATCAGGGCTTGTCTATCCGGTCAGCGAAGAGGACGTAGTCTGCGAAGATTTTGACCTTCCAGAGCACTTACCTAGGCTAGCAGCAATTGACTTTGGCTTTGACCACCCGACGGCTGTAACTTGGGTGGCCTATGACGCAGATACCGACATAATTTATGTCTATGACGAGTACCGCAGATCAAAGGAAACGCCACTAACACACGCCGCCGTGATCAACGCTAGAACACCCGGCATCCCTGTGGCTTTCCCACACGATGGTCTACAACATGACAAGGGGTCTGGAGTACAACTAGCCCAGCAGTACAGAGACTTGGGGGTATGTATGCTTCCACAGCATTTCAGCAACCCGCCAGCAGAAGGAGACAATGGTAGTGGAAAAGGTAACAACTCTATTGAAGCAGGGATCAGCGAACTTCTGCAACGCTTTGAAACTGGTCGGCTACAAATTTTTGAGTCCTGTCAGGAAACTCTTGAAGAGCTTAGACTCTACCACAGAAAAAATGGAAAAGTGGTTGCTATCAAAGACGACCTTCTAAGCTCCATGCGGTATGCAGCCTTGAGCGTAGAACGCTTTGGAGAGCAGCTAAAGAACAAGTCGATGTACCGTAAATACAGTTACGATACCGAAATCAAATATTCAAACGTAGGGATTGTCTGATGAGCTTATATGACAGGATTAACAAACGTAAAAAAGATGGGACTTCCCGGTCCAAGAAGAAAAGCACAATTACTCCCAAAGCCTATGCAAATATGAAAGCCGGATTTCCCAAGAAAAAAAAGAAAAAGGCTTAACACAGTGGCTATGGATTTAGACGACCAAGAGATCATCTCTCTGGTAGAGAGTGAGATCAACGGTAGCTCAGATTACCTAGACTCTGAGATTAGCTCACAGCAAGCTACCGCTATGGAGTACTTCTATGGTGAACCCTTTGGCAACGAAGAAGACGGGCGTAGCCAAGTAGTCGTCACCGATGTACAAGACACCTTGATGTGGATGATGCCCAGCTTGATGCGTATCTTCACCGCTGGGGACAAGGTTGTAAAGTTCTTACCGGAGGGACCGGAAGACGAACAGATGGCCGACGAGGCCACCAAGTATGTAAACCATGTGTTCTACAAACAGAACGATGGTTTTATGATATTGTACAACATGTTCCTCGACGCCCTGATGCAGAAAGTCGGGGTGGTCAAGCACTACTGGGAAGACATCGAAAAGACCACAACTGAGTCCTATGAGAACCTAACAGACCAAGAATTTTCTCTGCTACAGCAGGACGAAGAACTAGAACTCATTGAGCACACGGAAACGGTAGAAATCTCAGAGGTGCCTGCCCCCATGACCGGGGAGATGGTAGAGATGGAAGAAGTTTTCCATGACGCCACCTTTGCACGTACAACGATGGACGGCAAGGTCACCATAGAGAATGTACCGCCAGAAGAGTTTCTGATTAACCGTGGTGCCAAGACGCTAGACGATGCGCGATTCATCTGTCACCGTTCGCACAAAACTAGGTCAGAGCTTATCAGCATGGGCTATGACGTAGACCTGATAGATAGCTTACCCGGTTACACCAGTGGCGCAGACGATGTAACGACCAGCCAAGAGTACATGGCGCGTCACTCTTACGACTCTACCGATGTCTATCCTAACCAAGCGGCATCTGACTCTGAAGTTTCAATCATGGTCAATGAGTCGTACATGAAGCTAGACACGGACGATTCGGGCGTCAGCGTACTTCATAGAATCTTGACCAGTGGTTCGGAAGTGCTAGACTGCGAACCTATCGATTATATCCCGTTCAGTTCTGTCTGTCCTATTCCTGTACCGCATAAGTTCTATGGGCTTAGCGTAGCAGAAACGGTCCAAGATGTTCAGCTTATCAGGTCTACGCTGACCAGAAACCTGTTGGACAATATGTACTTGGCAAACAACGGCAGGTTCCAAGTTGTAGAAGGACAGGTCAATGTAGACGATCTGCTGACCAGCCGTCCCGGTGGCATCGTTCGCACACGCAGCCTGAACGCTCTCCAGCCTATCCAGACACCCGCACTGCAACCCGCTGCGTTCCAGATGCTTCAGTATTGGGACGATATCAAGACGGGACGCACAGGTGTCAACCCGCAGACACAGGGTCTTAGTGCCGACGTACTGAAGACACACGTAACCACTGGTGCTGTCACGGCGGCAATGACCAATGCCCAAGGCCGGTTAGAACTCATTGCACGGGTGTTTGCCGATACCGGCGTCCGCAATATGTTCAAGCAGATATACAACTTGGTACAGCGTTACGAAAATCGTAAGAAGATGGTTCGTCTCAATAATACCTACTTTGAAATTGATCCATCTAGCTGGCGAGAAGACCTAGACGTTGATATCGAGGTAGGTATTGGCTACGGAGATCAGGACATTAGACTTCAGAACATTAGCAACTTTGCCAGCCTGATTGAAAAAGTAGGCACGCAGACTGAGGGAATTGTTCAGGCAGATAATGTCTACAACTTGGTCAGAGAAATTGCTGACGAAATGGGCATCAAAAACGTAGACAAGTTCGTAACGCAGCCCCCACCGCCGCAGCCTAAGCAGCCAAGCCCACAGGAACAGCTAGCACAGGCACAAGCACAGGCCATGCTAACACAGGCACAGGCCAGCCAGATGGAAGCTGAAGTAAAGGCTAAGGAGCTTGAGATCAAAGCGGCTAAGGTAGAACTTGAGCGCATAGAAATTGAACATGACATGGCAGTCAAACGTGAAGAACTGAAGCTTAAGGGGATTGAGCTAGGATTTGAAATGAACTCTGACAAAAACATAAAGGCTTAGACTATGGCATACCAGAATAACATTGCTTCTCGCATCATCAGCAGCGAAAATATTACCAGCACCGGGACCAGCGCACAGAGCGGACGTGCTCCATTTGGTTGCACCATTGCTCGTATTGCAACCAGTGCTGATGTAAATATCGTAATTAACGGAAATCCTACGGCCACGGCAGCAGGTACTTTGATAGAGCCAGCAGATGCGGGTTACTTTGTCATCAGGGGAGATAGTTCTCCAACTGCAACTGACGGTGAAAAAATAGCCAGCCTTGGAACAGCCACGGTAAACGTGACTTTCTTGGAGGGTTAAATGTCTCGCCAGCACCCCCATGCCCATAGGATTAACTCTAGTGAGCAAGTTGCTATAGGAGCCATTAGTGCTCAAAGTGGTACTTGTCCTTTTGGCACCGGCATAGCGCATATCAAAGCGCACGGGACTAGCGGCAGTCCATCTAACTTTTTTAAAGTAGGCGGAAATCCTACGGCTACCACGGATGGAACTTCTAGTTTCATACACGACAATGAAACTATTTACGTAATTGTAAGGCCAGATTCGTCTTTGGGGGCTGGAGACGGAGAAAAAATAGCTACTATTAACACTTCAGGCTCGGCAGTTTTATATATAGATTGGGTGGAAAGCTAATGTCAACGAACAAAAAGATTTCAGAGCTTACGGAATTAGCAGAGGCGGACCTTGCTGATGATGATCTCTTGCCGATTGTAGATATTAGCAATAATGCTACTAAAAAAGTTAGAAAATCTACACTAACTTCTGCTCTTGCTGGTGTTTCTACCATATCTGCTACAAGTCCCATAGCTGTTAATCAGTCTACAGGTGCTGTAACAATTAGCACGGGTACTATTCCTATTACCAGTGGCGGTACAGGACAAACCAGTGCAGCAGCCGCTCTTTCTGCTCTGGGGGGAGTTAACGACCCTACTACTACCAGAGGAGATTTACTGAGCAGGGGAGCTTCTACAATAGGTAGAATACCCCTTGGATCAGTTAATAATGTTCTTAAATCTGATGGTACTGATCCTGTATGGGGTTTGGTGGCTACTTCAGAACTATCTGGTACTATAAATTTAACTAATCAAGTAAGCGGCATCCTTCCTACTGGTAATGGAGGAACAGGTCTTTCAGTCATTGGTTCAGCAGGTCAGGTTCTTACCGTGAACAGTGGTGGAAGTGGTCTTGAGTGGGCAGAAGGAGTCACTGCTAGCGTAGTATCAATTGATAGATTTAGTGGCACCGGGAGTCAAACAGCTTTTACTTTATCGACCGCTCCTACCAGTGAAAATGTTACTCAAGTATTTATTTCTGGTGTATACCAGCAAAAAGATACATATTCAATATCTGGAAGCGTTATAACATTCAACACTGCTCCACCCAGTGGAACAGATAATATTGAAATAACAGACACTGGTGCAAGTTTCTACGGAGTTTCCCCGTCAATCGGCACGGTAACTACAGGTGCTGCGGGGTCAAACGCTGCTGTTTCGATCACCTCTGGTGGCGTTATGTCCTTTACAATTCCACGGGGGGACACGGGGGCAACCGGGGCAACAGGATCAGCGGGTACTGCTGCTACCATTACAGTGGGAACTACCACTACAGGAAACGCAGGTACAAGCGCGTCAGTTACCAACAGTGGTTCGACAAGTGCTGCAACATTTGACTTTACAATCCCAAAAGGTGACACAGGGGCAACTGGGGCAACCGGCTCGCCCGGTAGTGCCGCTACTGTAGCAGTTGGAACGACAACAACGGGAGCAGCGGGGACTAGCGCGTCAGTTACCAACAGTGGTTCGTCAAGTGCTGCAACATTTAATTTTACGATCCCACGGGGAGACACAGGAGCAACTGGGTCAACGGGCGCAACAGGTAGTGCAGCAACGATAGCTGCTGGTACAGCAACAGGTCTTGCTGCGGGCGCTTCGCCTACTGTTACAAATAGCGGATCATCAAGCGCCGCTACGTTTGACTTTGGTATCCCTGCCGGGGCTACCGGATCAACAGGTAGTGCCGCTACTATAGCCGTTGGCACGGTGACCACGGGTGCGCCCGGTTCGGCTGCGACGGTTACAAACGTTGGCTCGTCAAGCGCAGCAACCTTTGATTTTAGTATACCGCAGGGCGTATCAGGTTCAGGCTCCGGTGATGTTATAGGTCCGTCATCCTCGACGGATAATGCCATTACTCGTTTCGATGCTACGACCGGAAAGCTTCTCCAGAATAGTACAGTAACTCTTTCTGATGCCGGTGTAGTTTCAACAGGAACCAACGCAAACCTAGAACTAGACCCTAATGGTTCTGGAAAAGTTGTATTCAAAGGAAATGCAACAAAGGGGTCGGGTCAGTTTGTATTAAACTGTGAACAAAATTCGCACGGTGTTACACTAAAAGGTCCGCCCCATAGTGCGGCTGCGAGCTACACACTAACGCTGCCAAACGATGACGGTAGTGCAGATCAAGTTCTTAAAACTGATGGTAGCGGTACGCTCGCTTGGGTAGACCAAAGTAATGTAACGCTTGCCGGGTCGTTAAATTATCTGACCATAAGCGGTCAAACAATAACACAAAATGCTATCGATCTTTCGACTGACACAACAGGAACGCTGGCTATCGCTAGTGGTGGTACAGGTGCAACGTCAGCAAGCGCAGCCAGAACAGCACTGAGTGCAGCGGCATCTGGTGCGAACTCGGATATCACATCTCTCACCGGACTTACCACTGATCTAACAGTTGCACAAGGCGGTACAGGCGCAGGTACATTCACCGCAAACGGCGTCCTAGTAGGAAACGGCACCAGTGCTGTTACGGCTACTGCTGTTGGCACAAGTGGGCAGATACTAACTTCAAATGGTGCTGGTTCTGCTCCTACATTCCAAGACGCTGCTGGTGGTGGTGGTGCCTCTGATATCAACGGACTTAGCGACGGTGTAACCAACTCATCTGGAGCTACCGTTGGTCTCGGAACCGATGCCCTAGTCAATGATAACGGCACCGCCAACAACAACACGGCGCTGGGTTACAAAGCTGGCGAAGCCAATACCAGCGGTGAAGTGAATGTTTTTGTAGGCTATCAAGCAGGAAAAAGCGTAACGACTGGCTATTCTACAGTAGCTGTAGGCTCAGATGCGCTTTCCGCTGTTACTACTGGTGTTGATAATATCGGCATCGGCAACTACGCTGGCTATGGTATAACTACTGGCGGTCAGAATATCATGACCGGAAGTTATGCAGGTATGTCATTAACAACAGGTCAGCACAATATATTCACAGGCTACTTTGCAGGTAGAAATGCAACGACCGCAAGGTATTCTGTTGGTCTTGGTACTAATGCTCTTAGAAACGGCACGATGACTGGTGAGAATAATATCGGTATTGGGCAAAATACTGGCTATAATATCAGCACCGGCTATAGTAACTCCCTTGTTGGCTATAAAGCGGGAGAAGATTTAACGACTGGCATATTAAATGTCTTTGTCGGAGAAAACTCAGGCTTGAATTCAACTACCGGAATCGGAAATACTGGTATCGGTCGTGATACATTTGGTTCGGGCGTGCTCACGGGACATTCTAATAGTGCTATGGGCCGAGAAGCTGGGAAAAATTTAACCAGCGGCGTTTATAATACTTTTGTCGGGCCTTTTGCGGGTAGCAGCGCAACTACTGCCGACAACTCGATTGCCTTGGGGCTTAGGTCGCTTGGCTGGCACGCTGGGGTTAGTACCCTTACAGGTGACGAAAACATAGGCATAGGCACAGATTCTGGCGCAGTTTTAACCAGCGGGGTTGACAATACAATTGTTGGCTCGGGTGCTGGCAACACCCTGACAACGGGCAGCAACAACACCGTCCTTGGACACGATGCAGCGGCATCATCGGCAACCGTATCCAACGAGATTACACTTGGCGATACAAATGTAGATAAGTTTAGAGTACCCGGCATTAACTTCATCATTAAAGATAGCACTGCAACAGACAATTATGTTCTTACCGTAGATGCCAACGGTGAAGCTGGTTGGGAAGCTGCTGCTGGTGGAGGCGCTACTGATATTGATGGGCTAAGTGACGGCCATACAAACAACTGGTCTGTTGGGCTTGGTAGTACGGCCCTAGATAGCGAAGGCGGTACTACCACCCTTGCAAACACTGCACTAGGTTATGCAGCCTTAACCAGTGTTGTTAGTGGTGTTCATAATACAGCCGTCGGGTGGTACGCCGGTAATACTATGACTGATAACAGAAATACATTTATTGGTCATAGTGCAGGACGATATACAACTACTGGCAGTGATTTAACATGTGTTGGCAAAGATTCTGGAATTAACATCACAACTGGAACAGGTTGTGTTGTGCTTGGCTCTTCTGCTGGAGACAGTCTAACAACGGTTGTAGATTCAGTCGTTATGGGCCATCAAGCAGCTCAAACAGCGACTACGGCTGCCGGCTACGACGTAATAATCGGCGCGAAAGCAGCTAAAAGCTGCAGCGACCACGACGAGGCCGTTATTATCGGTTGGAGCGCAGCGTCTCTTTCAACCGACGCTTCTTACTCGATTTTAATTGGACCGACGGCTGGTATTAAACACGGTGGTAGTAACAACGTAGGCATCGGCAGAGAGGCGATGTACGGCGTAGATTTTAACCCCATCAGCTATTATAACGTTGCCGTTGGCGAAGAAGCCATGAGGAACGCAAAAAATGGTGCGCTTGGCAATACTGCAATCGGCGCACTCACTCTTGATTCGCTAGATGGCGGCGATTACAACACCGCCGTTGGCTACGATTCCGGCGATTCGATCACGACAGGCAATAACAATAGCTGCCTCGGAAATGGCGCAGATGCTAGTTCCGCCACAGTCAGTAACGAATTTACACTCGGAAATTCTTCAATATCATCGCTTCGTTGCCAAGTGCAGACCATATCTAGTCTGTCAGACAGGCGTGATAAGAAAGACATCGAAGAACTACCGCTCGGCATTGACTTCATTAACACACTGAAGCCCGTCAAATTTACTTGGAACATGCGTGACGGTGCTAAAGTTGGTGAGCAAGAAGCTGGCTTTATCGCACAGGACCTTGATGAAGCGCAAATTGATGCTGATGCGGAGGACTATCTAAATCTCGTACTTAAAAACAACCCCGAAAAACTGGAAGCCAGTTACGGCAAACTTGTCCCTGTTCTAGTTAAGGCAGTACAGGAATTGTCGGCTGAAGTTGCAACACTTAAAAAGGAAATCGAAAATGGATAACGAAATTACCGCTGAAGAAATTGCACAGAATTATAGCGCAGCAATGGATTCGGTTACTCTAATTAACGCAGTCATTGCAGACCCTGATGCGTACGCAAATGATGAGACTGTCATTCAGCGTAACGTAGACCATCTGAAGATTATGGTGGCAAAGGACTACTGGACTGATGAAAACCTTGCGCCGTTCAACGATGCTATCTCAGCAGGTGAGGCTGTCTGATGGCTTTAACAAAGGTTGTTTTCGACATGGCTTCAGGCGTCGAGGCGGCTGATGCGGCTATTCTCAAATCGGATCAAACCGATACATTAACGGTTGGCTACAATGTAACTACGTTCAACGCTGGTACTCAGAGTTCTGGAACGTTTACTCCAGCACCCGCTAGTGGCAACATACAGAGAGCAGTTAACGGGGGTGCTTTTACATTGGCACCCCCAGCAACTGACTGTGCAATGATTATCCAAATCACAAACAATGCGTCGGCTGGTGCAATTACAACCAGCGGATATACAAAAGTAGAAGGATCGTTTACTACAACGAATGCAGACGACTTCATGGTGTACATTACCCGCATCAACGGTTTTAGCTTGCTTAGCATTAAAGAGCTACAGTAATGTTAATACCAATTGTTCAAGGTGGTCTTTCCTCTACTCCTGCTCTACTTGTATTAGATATCACAAGCAACGCCGCAGAGCAAAACATCTTGACGCTGGCAACCGCTGCTGGGTACAACGCTGCAACAGACGATACCGCAATTATAGTTAATATTGCCAGCGGTGTAACTGTCAGTGGCAGCAGCACACACGCCCTGCGGACTGGTGCGCTGAATGCTGATAGCAATCTTACTGTTAATATCTCAGGCTCCGTTGATGGTTACACAGGAGCAGATGGTGGATTGGTTGCACAAGCAGGTTCTGTCGGTGGTGATGCTGTGTATTGGGAAACTTTGACCGGAGGCAGCGGCACATATATAGTAAACGTATTATCCGGCGGAAATTTACGATCCGGGGGCGGCGGTGGAGGCGGCGGAGGCCAACGAGGAGCGCGATTAACTGAGCTTGACGGAGATACCGGGCAATGTTATGGTATCACTGAATACGGAAATTTTGGTTCAACGGGCGCGTCTGGTACTTTTGGCCAAGCGGGATCGACGGGCGGTACTGGTACTTTTGGCGGAGGACATGTAGAATGTACTGTCCAGTCTACCGGTGCTGGCGGTGCTGGAGGTGCTGCTGGATTTGCGCTTAGGAAAAATAGCAACACAGTTGCGGTAAATAACTCTGGCACAATTGCAGGAACAGTTGGATAATAAATATCAGAACTGTAACTACTAAATTTTCTTGACAAATAAACATACTAATGCTAAAATAAGCATAACGGAGTAAGACATGACTGTAGAATCTGCTAGCTATATTAGCCAGCTTAACTCTTCAAACCCAAGTGCTAGTGATCCTTTGTCTGAAGGCGACGATCACCTTAGATTAGTAAAGTCCGTTCTTAAGACGCAGTTTCCTAATCTTGGAACGACAGCCGTTAGCCAAACGTCTGATCAGCTTAACAAGCTAGGTTTTCCCGTAGGGTCTATAGTAATGTATGCTAGCAACAGCATACCTACAACTCAGACCATAAGCGGTATTAACGATTTCCTACTGTGCGATGGTTCTGCATTTTCTACTTCTACCTACTCCGCACTGTATAACATTATAGGTAGCACCTTTGGCACAAGTGGTTCAAACTTCTTGGTCCCTGACTACAGAACATTCTCTCCTGTAGGTGTAGGGACTAGTTTTGTCCTAGGAGCATCTGGTACTGCCGCTGCCGCAACAGGCACAGATGTGATTAAACTTCAGCCCATAAATTTCCTGATTAAGACATGATTACATACAGAGGAGAAAAGTTCTCCGGCTATAACAAACCTAAGAGAACTCCCGGTAAGAACAAGAAGTTTGCGGTCTTGGCAAAAAAGGGAGACACTGTGAAACTGGTTCGTTTTGGTGATCCTAATATGAGCATTAAAAAGGACCAGCCTAAACGTAGAAAAAGCTTTAGGGCCAGACACAAGTGCGATACTAGCCCCCCTTCTAAACTCAGTGCAAGATATTGGTCTTGCAAAAAATGGTAACAAAGGAAAAATTATGAAAGAATATGCTAGCCCAATGATGGGCAAAGTTGGTAACCGCCCTGTCCCCTCTAAGGGTGGTAACACTGCTCCGCCTAAAGCCGGTGGTAATCGCATGGGTGGGGACATCTACGGCAACTCTAAGTACGCTGGTACTGAAGGGTCTATGCAGAAGCACAAATGAACCCTACTGAACAAGCATACCAAGCAGGTCTAATACTAGACAATGAAGCTTTCAAACTTACCATAGAAAGGCTCACTAATGACTTGGTAATCCAGTGGAGAATGTCTCAATCTACACAAGAGCGAGAAAACTGCTGGATGAAACTACAAGCTCTGGGTTCTGTAATAGATGATCTCAAAGCTGTTATGGACGATTACAAAATAGAAAACACAGAAAGGTAACGACAAATGAGTGAGGCACAGACCAATCCCGAAGGGGAAGTCACCGAGCCAAAGCTTAACATGTTCGATGTCATGTTTGGAAGTGATGAAGACACCAATCCAGAACAAACTATCGAAGCCCCCTCAGAGTCTGAAGAGTATGAAACAGAAGCCGCTGAAGAGGAATATGAAGCGACGGAAGATGAAACAGAGTATGAGGAAGTTGACTATGAGGTAGACGAAGAAGTAGCTGAGATAGAAACCGCTCCAAGCTACACCGTTAAAGTTGATGGTGAAGAAGTTGAGGTTAATCTAGATGAGCTACGGAACGGCTATCAGCGGCAAGCGGATTATACCCGTAAATCGCAGTCTCTAGCGGAACAGAGAAAAGCTTATGAAGCTAATCTCCAAGCCGTTCAACAGGAGCGTGAGCAATATGCTCAAGTTCTTGGTAACATGGCACAGAACCAGAACTTAGAGCTACAACGCTTTGAGAACGTAAACTGGGCTGAGCTTAAAGACAATGATCCAATGGAGTACATGGAGAAGCGTCTGGAGTACCAAGAAACAAAGGAGAAGATTTCTGAGTTGCAGAACGAGCGAGTGCGCGTTCAGCAACAGACTGAATCAGAAATGGGACAGATTTTGCAAGAGAAGATTCAGAAAGAAGCTGAACTTCTCTCACAGGCGTTGCCCCAGTATTCTGATCCAGACTCTAACTTTAAGGACGATGTTCGTAACTACGCCCTTGGGTTAGGTTTTTCTCCGCAGGAAGTTGATGGAATAGCTGACCACCGTGTTATCCTAGTGCTGCACAAAGCTATGATGCAGGACAAGGCTTCTACGGGGCCAGCTAAGAAATCTAAAAAGACCGCTCCAAAGGTTGTCAAGGCCGGAACTCCCAGAACAAAAGCTCAACGCTCACGTAGGGAAGTTCAGGCTAAGCGAGAGAGACTTGCAAAAACAGGTAATCAGCGCGATGCTGCAAATGTTTTGTTGGACTTTATCTCTTAACCTTGAAAGGAACTAAACTATGGCACAGCCTACTGGTGTGTTTGTTACGTTCTCAGCGAAGGGTCTTCGTGAAGACCTTGAGAATGTAATCTACGACATCTCCCCGACGGATACCCCATTTATGTCAATGGGTGGTCGTGAAGATGCGGTTGCGGTTAATCACGAATGGCAGACAGATTCGCTTGCGGACGCTGCTAATAACCACCATGAAGAAGGCGTGACGCTCACTGCTGCTGAGCCGACTGCCACGTCTCGCCTTGGTAACATCTGCCAGATCAGCCTGAAAACGACGCTCGTTTCTGGCACTCTGGACGCTGTATCCAAAGCTGGTCGTAAAGAGGAGCTTGCGTATCAGATGTCCAAACGCGCTAAAGAACTGAAGCGTGATATGGAACGTGCGTATGTTGGCGTCAACCAGACTAAGACAACGATGTCTGCGGACAGCACTGTTCGTAAACTTGGCTCTCTTACCTCTTGGGTATCTACCAACGTTAGTGCTGGTTCAGGCGGTTCGGGCGCTGGTAACGGTACTGCCCGTACTGATGGTACGGCTCGTACCTTTACTGAAGCTCTGTTGAAGGCGTCTATCCTTAGCGCCTTTGATGAAGGTGCCGACATCAAGTATCTGATGATGGCTCCCTCGCAGAAGCAAACCTTCTCCAGCTTTGTTGGTGTTGGTGCTACGGGCGGTGCGTCTAACCGTATTGAAGCCGGTGATCAGCGGATCATTGGTGGCATGGACGTGTACGTCAGTGACTTCGGTGAAATGGCAGTGGTTCCTAACCGCTTCCAGCGTAGCCGTGACGTTTGGCTGCTTGATCCTGAGTACTATGCGATTGCATATCTTCGTCCGTTCTTCCAGCGGGAAGTTGCTAGCACGTCTGACGGCGAGCAGCGTGCGATCATTGCTGAGCATACTCTTGTTGTCAAGAACGAGAAAGCTCTCGGCGCAGTCTACGATCTGTCGTAAGGCTAGGACTAAAGGGGGAGAGCATCCTGTTCTCCCCCGTTCTAACTAAGAGGCAAAAGATGAACGATCCAGTTAAAACCAAATTCAACTACGATCACAGCACGGACAATGTTGTCTTAGAAAATGTGCAGGACGTAGCACCGTTGCTAGAGCTTAACAAGAAAGAACTTAACAACGACTCTATGTACGGAACACAGTCGAACAACGGTATGCGTAAAGTTGCTAGCATTCCGCTGGTTGTCATTGAAAAATGGAAACGCGAGCTTGGCGTTGACATAATGAATAAAAACGATTGGCCTAAGATCAAGCAGCTTCTGAATGATCCTGAAAATCGTTTTCTCCGCACACATGAAAGCCATCTGTAATGGCCCTATCCACGTACTCCGAGCTACTAAGTACTGTAGCAAATTATCTCAACAGGGATGATCTTACATCTTTGATCCCTACGTTTATCACTCTAACAGAGAATAGGCTGAATAGAGAGCTAAGAGTACGTGCTAACATGGTGCGGGCTATCACCACTACTACAGCAGGACAAGCTTTTTACGATTTTCCTAGTGACTTGATAGAGCTTCGTAACATCACCTACGATAACAACTCTCAGAGCCATGCATTACGTTACCTGTCCCCTGAATCTGTCAGCAGAGAGTATGGTACGGTAGTAAGTGGCCAACCTAGGGCATATACAAACTTAGGTAACGATCTTAAACTTGTCCCGTCACCTGACGCTGCGTACAGCATTAGTATAAACTACTATTCACAACTGCGCTCTCTTAGCGACAGCGTGACTACCAATGATGTATTAACACAGTACCCAAGTTTGTACCTGTTTGGCGCTTGCCTAGAAGGAGCTATCTATCTTAACGACACAGATCAGACAAACAGGTTTGGCTCTGTGTTCCAGAAAGCATTAGACGATGTGCAACGTGCAGAAGAGGCAGCGCGCTACAGCGGCACGGTTATGACAACTAGCATACAAGGCGATCCCGGTGCTATGATCCGTAGAGGTGCATATTGACTACTAACTGGATCGTTGATAATTTCTGTCTTGTACAGGAAAGTGGAGGAAATCTTTATACAGAAGATGTTCCAGATTTAATAGCTTTGCAAGAGTTTGATTCTACTTTATGGACAGAAGAAACGAGTACTGGCAATGGCTAAACAGCTTTTTGATGTGGTAGGCTCTGGACAAAGCCGTTTTTCTGTTAATAAAGACTTGTCTCCTTATGACATGCCACCTACGTTTTTCAACGACGGTGTTAACGTTCGTTTCCTAGATGGCAAAGCTGGTAAAATCTTAGGCCATTCTCAAGTGCTGGGAACCCCCAGTGCTGCTCCCTACTGGGCAATTAGCTGGCTACAGGGTTCTACAGATTTATGGATATACGGGGGGTTAACAGGTCTTTTTAAGATTGCTGGAACCACTCATAGCACTGTTACCAGATCGTCCGGCGCGTACACCACGCTGGCGGGTACTACTAACAATTGGCAGGGAGGTGTCCTAGGTGGGGTGCTTGTCTGTACGAATGGCATAGACGTTCCCCAAAGCTTTGTACAAAGTGGTTCTCTGTTCACTGACTTGTCTGATTGGCCTTCTACACTACGGTGCAAAACCATTGTACCATTTAGAAATCACTTGGTAGCGTTGAATCTTACAGACAGTGGCACGGCTAAACCATTTACCATCCGATGGAGTGATGCTATTCCTGCTGGGGCCAGTACTAATGGTACAGACACTTGGAACACTGCGAGCACAGCCAGTGAATCAGCAGAGACTTCGCTGACAGGCACCAAGGGCCATGTCCTAAATGCCTTGCAGCTAGGCAACGAGCTTATCGTCTATAAGGAAGATAGCGTCTACGCTTTGAACTATGTTGGCGGTGCCTTTACCTTTAACGTTCGTGAGAAGTTCAAAGACACGGGACTGTTCAGCAGAGACGCTGTAATTGACCTAGGCGATGGTCGTCATGTGATGATGGCTACCAACGACGTTCTGATCCACAATGGTAACTCGTTGAAGAGCGTCATAGACGACAATATGAAAACGTTCCTGTTCAGTGAGATCGATTCTACATACTTCTATAAAACATTCTTGGCTCATAACAAGATCAAGAATGAAGTTTGGATTTGCTACCCTAGGACCGGCTCTGCTAATGGTTTTGCTAACACAGCCCTGATTTGGAACTACAGAGATAATACGTGGACTACCCGTGATCTGCCTAACTTAAACTTTGCTACCAAAGGTTTGGTAAACCCTGATCAAACGGATACTTGGGGAGCTAGCTCTGGTGTCTGGGAGGCCACCACGTTAGCTTGGTCGCAACAGGAGTACAATCCTGCTATCGATTCTCTTCTCATGTGCGGTACGTCTGATACAAAGTTCTACTTGGCAGACTCTGGAACTACCTTCGATGGTACGAACTTCTTGACCACCCTTGAGCGCAGGGGGTTACACGCTGGTCGCACGGATGCTGTTAAGGCAATAAGCAGAGTATTCCCCCGCATAGAGGGTACTGGCGTTGTCAACATTAGCATAGGCGCTGAGCTACAGCCCTATGCCGGAGTAACCTACAGCCCCTCTGTCCCGTTTAACATAGGCGTAGACAGCAAGGTAGATTGTAGAGTGCGTGGTAGGTTTATGGCCATCAAGATAGAAAGCGAAGCTGTTACCCAGTTCAGGTTGTCTGGATACACTGTTGAATCAGAAGTGGTATCTGATCGATGAGCAGAGAGTTCCTTCGCTTTGATCCTACGTTGTGTCCTACGAACATAGAGGACATCCCTAGGTTCATAGATAGTATGCTGTTGGAAATACAGCCTGTGCTAGACTTGGTGCGCGATGGTCACTTAGATGTAACAACAGTGGTACCTGAAAAGCCACAACAAGGAAACATAAGATATGCAGATGGAACTGGCTGGAATCCGGGAAGCGGAGAAGGAATATACTTTTACGACTCCAACGGCGCTTGGGTTAAGCTATAAAAGATTAAACAGAAATCACCCTGATGTTCATAACAAAATTGGCAAGTGCATAAAGTTCGTGGCTGATTCTATCAGGAGAAGTAATAACCAGCCGTACATAAAGCCTGAGTTTTTGTTCAACAAGTTTCTTCAGGGCTATAGTGATATGTGGGTAGCCGTAGAAGGTCAAGAAATAACAGGATGCCTGATGATAGGGGTAGCCAATTATCCAGAGCAGACTGGAATAATTTCAGAAGCTACTGCTGGTAAGTTTCACTTTGAAACAATGATGCCAGCCTTGGAAGACTACTACAAGAAGCAAGGCGCTAAGTTTGTAGAAATACCCGGCAGAAAAGGCTGGGAACGGAGATTTGGTCCGATGGGATACAAAGTTAAAAACGTTACGATTGTAAAGGAACTATAAGATGGGCAGTATATTTTCACCACCTCCTCCGGTAGTGGTATCCACACCGTTTCAGTCAGCGAGTGACGGATCAAGTGAGATCAAGCCATATGCTCCGGTAGAGCCGTTCCTTGAACAGATTTTACCTGAGATTAGGGAGACTTTTACAGAAGACCCTACACTGTTCACGGGTAGCTTGGTTCCCACTGACGCAGCGCAGACGCTTGCAGCTAGAGACATCTACGGACAGGTAGGACAGACCTCTGCTGGTCTAGCCCCGCAGTTCATGCAACTTGGTCAAGCTGATATCGCTAGGGGACTAGCTGATCCTAGTCAAGACCCTATCTATCAGGCGCAACTGGGGACAATCTCACAGCAAGCTAGGGACATGACTGAACGCGACAAGCAGGTTGCCCAGCAACAGGCTATAG
>WLWH01000476.1_pt1 | contig 32590 bp, 44 predicted proteins | sample 6712741 | NCBI WGS metagenome assembly WLWH01 (sample SAMN12718694, study PRJNA515312) | sponge metagenome | isolation source: marine sponge | host: Mycale hentscheli | place: New Zealand: South Island, Marlborough, Capsize Point | collected 2003-05-01
TAGCAGCAGACGCAGTAACTTATGCTAAATTAGGAGCAGAGTTTACAACAATTCAAGCTTTAAGCGGAACTGCAGTAGATTGGTCAGCAGCAACAATATTCACTAAAACAATAACAGGAACAGAAGCATTAACTTTTAGCAATGTAGAAACAGGAAAAGTTATTGATTTAGTTTTAACAGGAGGAACAGCGGTTACTTTACCTGCATCAGTAAATGTTATATCAGGTACTTATGACCCTGCTGTATCTAACTTAATTCAAATAACAGCAACAAATGGCTCAACAGAACAATGGGCAGTAATATCTAAACCAGCAGTATAATGAAAGCAGTAAATAACAACGGAATAATTACGGTATATCAAGGAGTACCTCAACAATTTAAATCATCAACAGGTTTTCACTTAAACGCAAGAGGTATGACAGCAGACGAACTTCGAAGTGCTGGATTATTTGATGTAATTATAGATGAAAATTACGATTCAAGAATACACACACTTGGAGAAATATATTGGGATTCAGGAGCAACAGTATTTAGAAAAGATGCAGAAGATATTACTTGGAGTGAAACATTATCTGAATTAAAAGAACAAGCAATTAATAACTTTAAAGCAAGAATAGGAAATGAACTTGCAAAAACTGACTGGTATATAATTAGAGAAGCAGATAATGGAGCTGATGTACCAGAAGAGATTGTAGATGCAAGAGTTGCTTTAAGAGAATTATCAGAGACAGTTGAATCAGAAATCAGTGCATTAACTACTAAAAAGAAAGTTAAGACATACGATTTCCCTAATATAGATTAAATATGGCTGTAAATAAGAGATTATTACAGGGAGCTGCAGGAGCAGGAGAGTTTGTACCAAGTGAACACTTTGGAGTAGTAACATATGAAGGTGATGGTTCATCTTCTCATTCTATTAATGGAGGTAAGTTCGGTGCAGGTGCTTATTTTAATGGTAGTAGCTCTGGAATTACATTTAATTCTTCTTCGTTGCCATCATCAGGTTTTAGTATATCTGCTTGGATTAACACTACGAGTTTGTCAAATCAAGGAGTTGTAGAATGGGGTGACCAAGCTACTGGAGAAAGAAGGTCATTGATGGTATTAAGCGAAGGTAGTGGTCATAAAGCAGCTTTTTCAGGATTTTCAGCTAACGTATTAGGTTCGACAAGTTTATCAACGAATACTTGGTATCATATTGTAGTCACAGAAACAGGGGGAAATGTTGTGGTTTATTTAAATGGCTCTCAAAATGGTAGTGGAAGTGTAACTTTAAATTCTTACACATCAACAACTGGATATATTGGTAGAACAGGATTTGGTGAATATTTTGATGGTAAAATAGACCAAGTAAGATTATTTTCTAAAGCTCTATCATCATCAGAAGTTTCTACTTTATATGCAGAAACAGCAGCAACAGTAGAATCATTAGACCCACTATCAGAAGATACAACAGACACACTACAAGTACTTGGAGATACTTCTTGTATTGCTACTTATAGATTTGAAAATGATGAAGTAGATTTAAGTGGGAACTACAATGGAACTGGTACAGCGATACAATATGCAGCAGGAAGATATGGACAAGCAGCAAGTTTTAATGACACCTCAAGTAGTAAAATTGTTATTGGAGCACAAAATAGTGTTATACCTAACAATACAACAGGGGTTAGCTTTTCTTTTTGGGTTTATTTAGATTCAGTAGATACAGGTTCTAATTATGACCATTGGTTTGTTGGTCAAGAAAATTATGGTGGTGGTTTTGAAGATGGAGAGTTTTCTGTTAGATTATATGAAGGGAAAGTTTATACTGACTATGCACAGTCAGGTAGTATATACAGACAAAGAAAAGCGACTACTGTATTATCAACTGGTCAATGGTATCATATAGTAGCAACTTATGATACTTCTAATGCAAACATAACAGAAGTATATTTAAATGGTAGTTTAGAAACAAGTAGTAATTTAACATCAGGTGGTACTTTTACAACTACTGCTTTAATGCAAAATTCTACTAATATATCTATTGGGGGTTCAGATAATGGATATACAGATGGAAAAATAGACCAATTCAGAATATTTACAAAAGTATTATCAGCAAGTGAAGTAACTACATTATATAATGAAAACTCACTTGTAGCTTCTTATAGATTTGAAGGAAATGCAAATGATGACACAAGAAATTATGATGGTACTGCAACAAATGTAACGTATGAGTATGGACTTGGGTTTACTCCTGATTTTGTTTGGACAAAAGCAAGAACAACAGCAAATTCACACGCTTTATATGACTCAACAAGAGGTGTAAATAAAGAATTAAATTCAAACTCTACAGATGCTGAAGGTTCTGTAACAGATGGTATTTCTTCATTTGACACAGGAGGTTTTACTGTCGGTGCAAGAGCTAATTCAAATCAAGATGGACAAGATTTTGTAGCTTGGTGTTTTAAAGCAAACGGAGGAACTACAAGCAGCAATACTGATGGAACAAATATAGATTCAACAGTACAAGTTAATGCTGATGCAGGATTTTCAATAGTTCAATTTACAACTCCAGGTACTTTTAATGCGTCAAATACAGTTGGACACGGACTAGGTGTTATTCCAAATTTAATTATTATGAAATCTACAAGTACTGCAGGTGAAAACTGGATGGTGCATACTACTGATTTAGGAAATGGTGGATATATAAGATTAAACACTAATGAAGCATCAGGGACTGCAAGTAATTTATTTACAGGTACAACCAGTACTGTTTTTAATCCTGCTGACACATCAGCACCTAACATTTCTTACATTGCTTATTGTTTTGCAAATGTTGATGGCTTCTCAAAGATTGGTAGTTATACTGGAACTGGAACAACTGGAAACGCTCAAGTATGTGGTTTTGAACCAGCTTTTTTGTTATCAAAAAGAATTAGTTCTACTTCTGATTGGTATATCATAGATAATAAAAGAAACACTACAAATCCAAGAAATAATTTTATAAATGCTAATACTTCTGATGCAGAATATAATCCTAGTTACGGAGTAAATTTTAACTCAAATGGATTTAGTTTTATATCTACTGATTTAAATGGTACTGGACAAGAATGGATATATATAGCATTTGCTGCAGACCCTGACACAGAAGCACCAACAGTAGCAAAAAGTTTTAGTACAGTTACTTTTACTCCTACAACTTCATCAGACCCACTGCCTGTAACAGGATTTGGGTTTCAACCTTCTTTAGTTTGGGCAAAATATCGTGATGGAGCTCAAAGTCATTATTTAGTAGATTCGGTTAGAGGATTATCTTCTTTAATCTATTCTGATAGAACGGATACATATACTGCAAGTTCTTATGTGCAATCATTTGATTCAGATGGTATAACATATGTAAATAATTTATTTAACAGAACAGCTGCAGATTCAGTTGTTGCTTGGGCTTGGAAAGCTGATGATAATGAGCCGACAATAAACACAGAGGGAAGTATAGATTCACTTGTTAGTGCAAATGCTAATGCAGGATTTTCAATCGTTAAATGGGAAGGAGCAGGAGGCACATCTACTATAGGACACGGACTTTCAGCAGCACCAGAGTTAATAATTAATAAACGATTATCAGGAAGTAATTCTTGGGATTTTTGGGTTACAGGAGCAACTGCAATTGGGTGGGATAAGTTTTTAGGTTTAAACAGAACTGATGCAGAGGCAGATGGTTTTAACAATACTCCTTTTGGAGATACAGCACCAACATCAACAGTGTTTACTGTAAATAGTGATTCTGGAGCAGGTATTGGAGGTTCAGGCGATGAGTTTATTTCTTACTGTTTCCATTCAGTATCTGGATATAGCAAGATTGGAAGTTATACTGGTATTGCATCAGGTAATGTAACTGTAACAACAGGATTCCAACCTGACTTTGTAATGGTTAAATGTGTATCTCACGGCAGTACACACTGGGAAATGCACGATAGTATAAGAGTTTTTGGTTCTACTGGTGCTTATAGGTTAAGAGCAAATGACAGTTCAGCAGATGCAGGTTTTAATGATACACCAATTAAATATACATCAACAGGGTTTTATTTAGATTCATCAGTAACAGCAAATAACTATGGAGATTATGATGCTAATGGTAGAACTTATATATATATGGCATTTAAAATAAATTAAAATGAATGGATTTGAACCAACAATATTAGGAGTGCTTACATTGGCAATAACAATATCACAAATAAATGAAGCTCTACAATCACTTCTAATAATAGCAACTTTGGTTTATACAATTATTAAAATAGTACAATTATTAAACGATAAGAAATGGTAAGAATATTCGAATGGTTAGCACAGCAATTTAGAACATTTAACAATTGGTTTAAAACTAATTGGAACAACTTAATTAAGAAGTTATTATTTAAAACAGGACTGTAAAATATATTAATCAAAAATTAATTATATTTGTATAAAATAAAACACAATGGCAAGTACAGTATATAATGGAACAAATTTAATTTTAAAGGTCATCGCAGATGGTGGTACTTTAGCAGCAATAGGTCACACGACTTCTTGTACAATTTCTCTAACAAACGATATGGCAGATGCTACAACAAAGGATTCTTCTGGGTTCTCTGAAAGCATTGCAGGATTAATTTCAGGTGAAATTTCTTTTGATGGTCTTGTAGATTATACAGACTCAAATGGAGCTACTGAATTAGCTGGATTTTTATTAGGTCGTACTAAAGTGGATTTTTCGTACGGGACTTCAACTACTGGCGATACAGTTTATACAGGTGAGGGATTTCTTACAGGACTTGAGGTTTCTGGCGAAATGGAATCTGCTGTTAGTTACAGTGGGACAATTCAAGTGACTGGAACTATCACGGCTACAGTTAACTCATAATAAATGAACAAAAAAAGAGGTTATTACACCCTTAATGTTGGGGGCAAAGAAAGAGTATTACACTTTTCAATGAACTTTTGGGCAAACTTCACAGAGATATTAGATATATCTTTGGAGGAGATTGCCGTTGTGTTTGAAAAAGGAGTTTCATTAAAAGCAATTCGTACTCTTATATATTCTGGACTTTTGGCATACGACCAAGAAAATGGTAATGAAATTGATTACAATGAGTATTCTGTTGGTAGTTGGTTAGAGGATATTACGCCACAAGATTTAGAAAAAATTATTGCATCTATGATGGAATCAAAAATTCTTGGTAATGAACTAAATGTTGGTTTGTCAAGAAAAGGAGATGACACAAAAAAAAAGTAGATAAAGTTTCCTGGGAAGATTTAACAGATTTTTATATAGGACAAATTGGTATTATCCCTGATAATTTTTGGAGCAACACTTGGAAAGAAAATATACTTCTTTCTGAAGCGCACTCTATCAAAATGAATTTAGAATGGGAGCAAACAAGGTTTTTAGCTACAATGATACATAATGTTAATTGTAGTAAAAAACAACAAATGATAAAGCCAGAGAACTTATTTCCTTTGCCTCAAGACAGTAGATTAAAAAAACCTAAATCTTCAAAAGAACAATATCAAAAATTCCTTGATAAAGTCAATAATATAAAAAAAGACAAGTAGGGTAATTTTTAGTATTTTTGTAGTATGGCAGATAATCAAAAACTTCACGTAGATATAATTGGGGATGCTTCCTCATTAAATAAATCACTTGGTAGAGCTGAAGGTAGGTTAAAAAAGTTTAGCGGTAGTTTAACTAGAACAGGTAGAGCTTTAACAACAAGGCTTACTTTGCCTCTAGCGGCTGTTGGGACAATGGCTGTAAAACAAGCAGCTAATTTTGAGAAACTACAAACCACTTTAAATGTTTTGACTGGTTCAGCTGAAGATGGAGCTAAAGCCTTTGAAAGATTAGTTCAGTTTAGCGCAAAAACACCATTTCAACTTGGGGATTTAGTAAAGGTTAACAATACCTTAATGGGATTTGGTTTAACTACAGATAAGGCATTTAATAGTTTGTCTATGCTTGGAGATGTTGCTGGAATTGTTGGAGGAGATTTACAATCTATTGCAATAGCATTTGGACAGGCTGCTGCAGAAGGACGTGTGATGACGAGAGACCTTCGTCAATTTATAAACAATGGGGTGCCTATACTACAAGTATTATCCGAAGAAATGGGGGTTGCTGAAGGAGCAATTATGGATATGGCTTCCGAGGGTAAAATAACTTTTGAATTACTTGATAGAGCGTTTAGAAGTGCAACTGCAGAGGGTGGTAAATTTGAAGGTGGAATGGTAACATTAAGTGGAACTCTTAATGGATTATTCTCAACTTTAAAAGATAATGTAAATATAGCACTTGCAGAACTTGGGCAAGAAATAGCAACCGCTTTAAATTTAAAAGAAGGTATTCCAGCTCTTTCAAAAGGAATAGGCGAAGCGGTTGAATCTTTTAAAAATTTAGATGAAAGTACACAAAAATTAATATTGGCATTAGGTGGTGCTGCTGGATTGTTTCCTTTAATTGCAGTTTTTGTTGGAACTACTTTACCTTTATTTATGACTGGTATTACTGCTTTAGCATCACCAGTAATTCTTTTAACAGGTGCAATTGTTGGTTTAACTCTTGCATTAAATGAATTGCTTGATGTTGACATTACAAAATTAATGGGTTCTTTAGGAGGAATAGGTGTTGCAGGTCTTGTTGTTGATAAAAAAATAAAGAAAATGTTGGCAGGGGGTAAAGGTGCTGATTTGCAACCAGGTGTTGCAGGACCGCTTGGCCCAAATCAAGGAAGGCAAAGTTTTTTAGTACAACCAAAAGGAACATTTGGAGGAGATTCAACAACTAAAATTAATGAGACTAAAACAGCCTTTAATGGATTAAGTGAATCTGCAGCTTCATTACATCAAACAATATTTGGATTTATAGAATCATCTGCGGCAAATATTAATACTAGTTTAAGACCTGCTCTTTCATCATTAAGCCCTATAATTACTGGGACAGATAGAGCTTTTGCTAGTTTAGGAGAATCGGTTAAGGCAAATACAAAAGTCATTGTAGATGGCGCTCAAGTAGCTTCAGTTTTTCTTCAAGGATTTGCCAATTCAATAACAAGTGCTTTTTCTAATAGCGACAATAGTTTTAGAAGTTTTGCAGCTTCTATGTTAGATATTATAGGTAATTTAATTATACAAATGGGTATGGCGGCAATTGCAGCTTCTGAATTAGCGAAAACTTTTGCAATTCCAGGTGTTGGTTTAGTAGCTGGACTTGCAGCAGTAGCATTAGGAGCTGTCATTAAAGGTATTGCTGGAAGTATGAGAAGTGGAAATCTTCAAGGTATGGCAAGTGGTGGTTTAGCATTTGGTGAAACTCCAGTAATGGTTGGAGATTATAGTGGCGTAAGAAGCAACCCAGAGGTTATAGCGCCTTTAAATAAATTAAAAGCAATGATTGGCGGTGGCTCACAAAATGTTTCAGGTGAATTTGTTTTAAGAGGGCAAGATTTAGTTGTAGCTTTACAAAGAGCAGAAAAAAGTAGAAACAGAATTTTATAATGGCAACATACGGGGTAAAATATGAACTGAAGTTTTCAGATAACAGAGGTCATAAAAGAACTTTAGAGATTTTAAAAAAGGATTATGAAGGAGACATTTTACCTATTATAGGAACAGGAAGTCCAGTTATTATAAGATATGAAAACCAAGATGATTTTTACAACCCAATTATAGGTTCATCTTGTGACATAAACTTAAAAGTTACAGATAACGTAAGTTATGATGAATTTGCAAACTTTAACGAAAGAGAATATAAAGTTAGATTATTAGCGGGGCAAGAAGATGATACAATAACTGTGAATTCTCCTTTGTGGGAAGTCGCAAATACTAACTGGGAAAATACTGAAACACTTTGGGCAAGTGGAGATGTATTCACTGTTTATTGGGAGGGTTTTTTAGTGTTTGATAATTATATTGAAGAACTAGTGTCTAGTCCTTATGACATTACATTAAGAGCAATAGATAATATTGGGACATTAGATTCTTATAATGCACCTTATGGAAATGTGAATGTTAGTGATATTGGAAACATTTTAGTTTCAAGTGGTGACCAGAATAATTATGATTCTGCTTTTTATTATTTGAAAGAAATATTAAAATTAACTGGACTTGAATTTGATATATATATTCAAAACAATATTAGGAGAAAAATTTTTGGTGTTGTAAATAATCAAGCCTTAACATTGTTTCACGACATTTTAATAAACGAATTTGCTTTAACTGATGACTTTGTTAGAAAAAATGCAAAAGATGTTTTAAAAGAAATCTTAATAGTTACAAACTCAAGAATATTTCAAGCAAATGCTTCTTGGTATATAATATCAAATCATAATTATTATGATAAATCTGTAGTTTATGACCCAAGTTCAATATTTGATACAACTACAACAACTACTGTAGAACCTGAATCACCATCTCAACCAACTACTGAAACGACTCAAGAACAACCAGACACCACACAAGAAGTTGATTCTACAACAATACCAATAGGTACTAATGAAGACGTTGTTTCTACTGTCCCTTTACTTTCAACTAATTCAGCAACAAATATTACGGCAACGACAGCTACATTAAATGCTGAAATTCTTGATAATAGAGATTTAAGTATAATAAACAGAGGTTTTTATTTAGGCACAAGCACTATTTATACTCAAAACACAAAATATAATTCAAGCGATACAACATCTGTATTTACATTTAATGCAACTAATTTAGTGTCTGGACAAAAATATTATTTTACATCTTTTGCAAAAAATAATGTTTTTGAAGAAGGTGTGGGGGCAACAAGGTCTTTTACTGTAGGTACTACGACTACAACAGAAGCACCACCGAGAAATGGACCGACTGTTGTTACATTAACACCTTTAGCAACCCAAGTTTTTGACGATAGAATGACTTTAAGGGCAGAAGTTACAGATGTTGGTACAAGTAATGTGACTGAATATGGATTTTATTTTGGTACAGATTCATTTAATTTTGAAAACAACACAAAATATGCTATAACTACTTCAGGTAATTTGAGTTCTGCTTTTGATTTCACTCTTGATACATCTTCAATTCCAATAACATTAACAGCAGGAACTCCTTATTATATTACATCTTATGCTAAAAATAGTGATGGATTGACAAGAGGAAATACTAAAGTACAAGAAACTTATAATGTTTGGAATTTATACAATATAGAGACAAATGCTATAAAACAAGCGATTTATGATGATACTTATGCTCCAGGAGACGGTGTTAGATTGTCAGATTCAGGAACTGCTTGTTTTACAATAATACAAGGAACTACAATTTTAAGTACATCTGGAATTCCAACAATTACAATTGTATGTCCAAATGAACAAACTACTGAAGAAGTTACAACTGAAGAAATTATTACTTGTAAGGCAATAACTTTATTTAGAGCATCAACTGCAGAAGCAGTTTGTTGTAATGATATTTCGGTTCAAACATTTTATATAAATGGGTCAGATTTTTTATTGTCTGACACAACAAAAGTTTTTACTGATTCAGCTTGTACTACTTTAGCTTCTGCTCAATATTTCTCAAGAGATTTAGTTCAATATAGATATTTTAATGGCACTACATTGGGTGCCGTTACTGATTGTGAGGATTGTGGTGCAAGAGATGATGACCCAAATGCTTATATAGCAGAAAACGAAACTACTGGAGAAAGAGTAAATGTTCAATTTTCAACTTTATTTAGTCCTGGCCAAAGTGTTGTTATTAGCACAGATAGTGATTCTTGTTACACAATACAAGGTTCTATTGATTTAACAACAGCACCAACAGCTACTATTTCAAGAGCTTGTAATATTGATACCACAGAGCCACCTGAAACTTGTCCAACAATGACTTTCTTTGCCGAATATCAAGGTTGTGGTGATGACAATTTTGTTATTATTGGAAACAATAAAAATGAATTACCTAACATTGTTAAACAAATTAGCACAGATATTTGTTTCTTTAAAGTTAGAAATATTACAACAGATGTTCAAAACAATGATTTTAATTTAGGGTGTTATCCTACTGCAAAATTTGAATTAGGAAATTTAGGACTTAATGGAGGTGTTGACCCTTATATAAGTTGTGATGATTGTCTTGGAAATCCAACAACTCAATTACCTACGACAACAACAACGACAACTACAGCAGCACCTACAATATATTATAGAAAATATTTAGCTTTAAATACTGATTGTAGCCAAGATGATGCTTTATTAGAAGTTTCTAATCAAACAAATGATTTTCCATCTGTAATAAGTAATGGAGTAACTTGTTATTCAAGTCATCAAGATGGTGGCGCAGGATTCGATGGTGATGTAGATTTATATTTAAATTTTGATGATTGTCCAAGCTGTCAAACATATTTAGGAACCACAACAACTCCTGCTCCTATAACAACTTCGCCTCCTTGTGCTTCATTTGGTGTGTATATAGGAACAACAGCAGTCGAGGCTTGTTGTGGTGGTCGTTCAATTACAGTTTATGGAAATGGATTAAGTTTAGCACAATCAACAGTTGTATATACTGACTTTTTATGTAGCGAAATAGTAACTCCTGGAAATTATTTAAGAGAAGCTAACAATACATATTTTTGGAATGGTTATACTTTAAGTTTAATAACTTGTCCTGCTTGTCCATAATATGAGATATATTTGCGCCCAACCTGGTGAATTGTATTTTTGTTGGCAAATTGATGTGATGATTCATAGCTTTATTAATGTAGGAATAGAGCAAGAAAAAATTGACATTATCTTTTCTGACTTTAAAGATAATATTACATATTATTTAGAATTAAAACACAAATACCCTGAAGTTAATTTTCATATATATCCTGACACAAGAAAAGAAATTAAATATATTTCAAGCATTAGACCTCATATTTTAAAAAAACATTTTCAAAAATATTGGTGGAAATATAGAGGAACATTTTTATATCACGATGCTGATATTGTATTAACAAGACCACTTGAATTGGGCTTTAAAGTTTCTGGATGTGACCCTTTTTGCTACTTAAGTAATACAAAAAGTTATATAGGTTATGAATATATATTATCTAAAGGAGAAGATATTCTAAACTTAATGTGTAATGTAATTGATATAGATAAAGAAATAGTTAAAGAAAATCAAGATTCTTCTGGTGGTGCGCAATATTTACTTAAAGATATAGATTACAAATTTTGGGAAAAAGTAGAAATTGATTCTGAAAATCTATATTCAGAAGTTTTTAAGTTAAATAATATAAAGAAAAAAGAAAACAAAGATTATCACGAACTTCAAATTTGGTGTGCTGATATGTGGGCAGTTCTTTGGAATCTTTGGAAGATAAATAAACAAACTAAAATATGTAAAGAACTAAACTTTACTTGGGCAACTCACAATGTAAATCAATGGGATATAAATCCAATATATCACAATGCAGGAATAACAAAAACGGATAATAATGAATTTCAAAAAGGTTTATATAGAAATAAAAAACCTCCTAAAGATTTAAATATTAATCTAGATTTAGCTTGTTCTAAATATTATGAGTTAGTAAAACAAATATTGTAAATTTGTAGTATGGCATTAAGAAAACAACAAAACGACCTTTTAAAACAAACAAATTCAGAATTTATTGAATTTAAAGTTTTTGACAAAGATGGTGTTCAAAAATCGAATGTAATCAAAGATGTTTTAATAACTTGTCCAGCTGTTTTAAGACCTATTAATGAAAATTTAGCAATTGAATATATAAGACCTATTAAAGAAGCGATTAAAACAACTAATATTTATCCTTTAAAACTTTTAAATTATAACCCTACATTTAGATATAGCACATATAATTGGAATTTTGGTAGTTTAATAAGCCCTAATAAAATAGAATTATTGCAACCGAATACAGTAATTAACGGTGTTAATCCTGTAAGTGGACTTTGGTGTTTAAGTCAAAAATTTCCAGAAACAACACAGGATAAAACCAATCATATTGTAAAAACTGTATTATCGCAAACTGTTGCATTGCCTGATAAAGACATAGAAATTGGATTTTCTTATTATGTACAAGATATTGGAAGTAAAACACCAGTTAGATATTTTATTTCAATAGGTGCTGATTCAACAGGAAATGGAACTATCGATTTAATGTATGATTTTAATGATAATAAATTTTCAACTGGAACTTTCACAGATGATAAGTTTTTTAAAAGTGTGCAAGTAAGTGGATTTAATAGATGGCATAATTATAAAACAACACTTCAAAATGTAAATTTTAATGGATTTGATTCAGCTAAAATAGAAGTAAAATTACACCCATTAAGCACAATTGGAACAACACCAGGTTCTTTAGATTATACGACAAGATATAGTTTTATTGATGTTTTTTATATAGCACAAAAAAAAGATTATAAAAAATTAATTCATACTAAAATTAATGGTTTTAATACTGAAATATTTGACAGTTTTCCAGTTAATACATTAACAGGAGAGTATAAATTAAAAGACACTTTTCTAACAAATGAAATTGATGATTTTGATTTAAATATGTTAAATGGTTTTTTTGGTCGTGCTGATAGAATCGAAAACATTCAAACAGATAGTTTAGATAAAATTATATTAACAGAAATTTTAAATGATTATAGAGAGCCTGTAAAAAAATATGAAGGTGATTTTTATAGAGATGATGCAGAGGAGTTACCAATTTATTTTTATAATAAAGTTTGGGTTAATTTTGGCGAAAGTGTCTTGCAAGATGTTGTTGCAGCAATGATAGATTCTATGGAATATGATGTCAAAAAAAATATATACAGAATTAATATGCATTTACCAAACATAGGAATAACATCTGTTAGTTTGTCAAATATTTTTGAAGCAGATGATGTAAATTCTTACGACAAATTTAAATTTGATTAAAATAATTTTTTAATTTAAAAATATTTTTTATAAATTAGCCCTATGTTTAAACTAAAAGAAATTTTAGATGGTTGGGGTAATTATGCAAAAGATAAGTTAAAACTTCTTGACCCTGCAATAAAACAAATGTCAAAGCATAGGCTTTTAATTTGTGATGAGTGTGAAATGAGAAATTTTGGCACTTGTAATCCCACTAAAAAAGGAATTAATGTTTTAACCGGAGAACTTGTCTCTGGTTGTGGTTGTAATTTAACTGCGAAAGCACTTTCTCCTAAATCTAAATGTCCTTTAGGTAAATGGTAATATATGAATGAATTTGAAATAGAATTTGAAACTGAAAGAAGGCGACTTAATCTTAAGAAGAATGAGGTTGCCGAAAAGTTAGGTATGACTATGCCTACTTTACAATCCAAGATTTTAGAACCCGACAGGCTTACACTTAAAGATGTTGGCAATCTAAAACAACTTGACTTTAATTTAACCTTTAATTTATGAGTGAAACAAACAAAAGAGAATACGAAACTGCAAGTATAGAAAACAAAATATTTAAGATTCAAAATGAAATAGGTGCAATATTAAAAGATGCAACTAATCCGTTTTATAAATCTAAATATGCTGATATAAATTCTGCTTTGCAGCAATTACAACCCTTATTTAAGAAGTATGGAATTGTAATTAAACAACCTCCCAAAGACGGGAAGGTGCTAACCATATTAACTTGTGTTGATACAGGTCAATATGTTTACTCTGATTTAGAGCTACCAATAAATGATGACCCACAAAAAGTAGGTTCAACTATAACTTATTATAGAAGATATACTTTATTCGGGCTTCTTGGTCTAAATACAGAAGATGACGATGGCAATACCGCTTCAAGAGTTATAAGCAAAAATAAATTGTCAAAGAGTCAATATCAAGCAACATTAAAAGGAACTAAAGAACAAGCACAAAAAGTTCTTTTAAACTTTGATGTTACTTTAGAACAACAAAAGGGAATCAAATCTAAATTTAATATTAAATAATATGAGTGCATTAGGACAAATAAGTCTAAAACAAGCTGATGGCAGTTATAAAAATTTGACTGTATCTATTAGCGATACCACAAACACTTATGGTCAAAACATAAGTATTTATGAAGAACAAACAAAAGAAGAAAGAGAAGCTAAAAAGCCAAGAACTTACGTTGGTAATGGCAAAGTCTTTTGGACAGATGGTAACATTGTAAAAGCTGAAAGAAAAGAGCCGCAAGGCGCTACACAAGCAGACGATGATTTACCATTTTAAATTAACGGGGGCTTTTTGCCCCCTTTTTAATTAATAGTATGGAACTAAAAGAATTTCAACAAATACAAATAGAGGCTTTACAAAAAGCATATTTAGAAACAAAGAATCACCTAGAAATGTTAAAAGGTGAGAATAGAGAATTAAAGAAAAAATTAAAACAAAATGAGAATAGTACAAGATAGCAACGATGATTATCACAAATCAAAAGCAATAAGTGCTTCAGGTTTAAAATATATATATCAAAACAGCGTTTATCATTTTTTAAAAAGAAAACCATTTACATCAAAATCAATGGAACTTGGAACGGCTGTTCATACAATTTTAATAGAAGGCAGGGAAAAATATTTTGAAGATTATTTTGAACTACCTTTTATTGGCGATATGAGAAAAAAAGAAAACAGAGAATTAAAAGAATCTCTTTCAGTAAAGGCTCGTAATAAAAAAATTATTACACACGACGAAAAAGTGATAATCTCTGGTCTTTTAGAAAATTTTAACAAGAATGAACTTGCTAAATATTATTGTAAAGGTGAGCCAGAGTTATCGCATTATACAACTTTTAATGATATTGAGGTCAGAGTCAGACCTGATGTAAAAACAGATTTATGGGTGAGTGATGTAAAGACTTGTCAAAAATCCTCAAAGTGGGCTTTTAGAAATGATGTATATAAATACTCTTATCATCTACAAGCAGCATTTTATTGTGATGTTTTAGGGGTTGACCCAAAGAGTTTTCGATTTATAGCTTGTGAAACTAATTATCCTTATTATGTAGAGGTCTATGCTTTAAATGATACTGATATTGAGAAGGGTAGAATAGCGTATAAATCAGCTTTAAATGATTGGAAGCTATATTTAGAAACAGGAATTGAAACAGGTTATAAATCCGATAATTACGCTGAAGATGGCGCACTTGTATTATGAAAGAACTTACACTGATAAAAAAAGAAGTTGAAAAGCATTTTGGGGTTGATATTATGACCAACACTAGAAGAAGGCAAATAACTGATGCGAGAGGTTTTTTCTATAAATGTTCAAAGGATTTACTAAAAAGAACTTCATATCCAGAGATTGGAAATTATGTTGGAAAAACACACGCTACCATTATAAATGGACACAGGCAGATAAATAATATTATTGAGTATGATGCTAAATACAAAAAAGATTATTTAAATTTAAGGAGAAAATGTATAAAAAGATTAAAAATGGCAAACCCTTTTGAAAAGTATTTAACCAAAGAAGATAAGCTGCAGAGAGCAGTTATGGATTATATAGCGCTGCAATATCCTAATGTTTATTGTATTCACGTTGCAAATGAAGGGAAAAGAAGTCATTTTGAAAGATACAAATTTAAATACCTTGGAGGGAAAGCTGGAGTTCCTGATGTTTTGATTTTTAAACAAAACGAATTTAAAGCGGGTTTAGCGATAGAACTAAAGGTTGGGTATAATAAACCTACAGAGAGCCAGTTAAACGCTCTTAAATCGCTTGAAAATGCGAACTGGAAGGCTGAATGGACAAATACATTTGATAAAGCAAAAGAAATTATAGATTCTTATATGAGTTATGTATAATTATAAAATGGTTTTTTGGTCTGAAGAAAAGCAGAGAATTCGATTTACTTCTCACGCTACTTTTGACGACCATTTAAACTATGATTATATAGGCAGATTGTCAAATGCAGAGTTTGATATGTTTTTAGAAGCGTTGTTTGTAATATTTGAGGATGATTATATATCCAGGGATAATGTTCAGGCTCTTTATGATGAGCTGCGAATATTTTGTATTGACTTTAAAAATTTAAAGGATTCTAGGCTTTATGAATAAAAGTTATTATGCAATTATTCCTGCCAATATTAGGTATGATGATGACTTAACACCAAATGCAAAACTTATGTATGGCGAAATAACAGCTTTATCCAATGAACAAGGTTACTGTTATGGGACTAATAAATATTTTGCCAACCTTTATAAAGTTTCTACTGTATCGGTTTCTAAATGGATAAAACAATTAAATGACAAAGAATATATAAGGGTGAAATATATGTATATGCCAGGTACAACTCAAATAAAAGAAAGACGAATATTTATCTCTACCCCCTTAAAGAAATCTTTAATACCCCCCCAAAGAAAAGTTAATGACCCCCTTAAAGAAAAGTTTAAGGTTATTAATAATAATATATATAATAATAATAATATAATAAATAATAGTGTCAAGTCAAAAAAAAAGGAATTTTCTGTTTTAGTTAAAAATAGTTTAGACCCAATTGCAAGTCTTTTTCCTGAAAAATTAAGACCAAAAACAAAGGCTCAAAAAGATGCTTGGCTTGATTGCATAGATAAATTAGATAGATTAGATAAATACAACCCTAGAAAGGTTTATTTTATCTCAAAGAAAGTTAGACGTGATGATTTTTGGAGAGATAATTTTTTGTCAATATTAAAACTTCGTAAAAGTGATAATAACGGAGTTAAATACATTGTAAAGTTTGAACAAAGATTTGCAAAAGAAATAGAAGAATTAGGATTATGATTTATGGACTTAATAATATTAGATTTAATTGAAAATATGGGATTAATAAACGACAGTGATAAGGTAGTACAAGCCATAGATTTTGAAGGTGTTCAAAATAAAAATATGCACCCTTCCGATATTGATGCGGTATTAGAATTTGATAATAAACTTTTAATTCTAATGGAAATAAAAATTAAAGACAAACAAATACCAACTGGTCAAAAATTAATGTTAGAGAGAATTTGTAATGCTTGGGATAATGATAAAGATAAAAATGGTTTAATTCTAAAGGTAGAACACGACCATCGTAATAAAAAAACCGATATACCTTTAAAACTTTGTACTGTTACTGAAATATATTTTCAGGGGAAATGGTCAAAAAGAAAACAAAAATTAATAACTTGTTTAAATGATATAGGCAAATTTTATAATATAGTTAAGTGTAAATTTTAAAACAAAAGAGAATGTTTGAGAAATTTTTAGAGTATGGTATTGATACCAAAGGGAGAAGTGGCGACTTAAAACTAACCTGTCCAAAATGTTCGCCAACTAGAAAAAATAAATCCGATAGATGTTTATCTGTAAACACCGAAAAAGGTTTATATAATTGTCATCATTGTCAGTGGTCTGGTAATGTAAATCTTACTAAAAAGAAAGAATACATAAAACCTGTAAAGATAAATGCAAATGTTTCGGAAAGACTTGTAAAATGGTTTGCAAAAAGAGGTATTTCCGAGGCAACTGTAGCTCATTGGAAAATAGGTGAATCAAAAGAATATTTTCCACAAATAGAAAAAAGAAGAAATGCTGTAAACTTTAATTATTATCGTAAAGGCGAACTTATTAATGTAAAATTTAGAGATGCCGAAAAGAACTTTAAAATGGTTAAAGATGCTGAATTAATATTTTATGGTCTAGATAATATTAAAGAAATGGACACGATTTATATTACTGAAGGGGAAATGGATGCTCTTTCACTACACGAAGCAGGAATATATAGCGTTTGTAGTGTTCCTAATGGTGCTTCTCTTGGCAATCAAAGACTTGATTATTTAGATAATTGCTATTCATATTTTGAGAAAAAAGAATGTATTGTTTTATGCACTGATAATGACCAAGCTGGACTGCAACTACGAAATGAACTTGCAAGAAGATTTGGACAACACCGATGTAAATATATAGAGTTTGGAGAGTTTAAAGATGCTAATGAAATATTAGTTAACAAAGGACCTACCGAACTTCGAGAAGTATTAAATAAACCAAAAACTTTCCCAATAGAAGGTATAGTAAACATAGATGATATTTGGGATAATGTTTTAAATTTTAACGATAACGGAATAAAAAATTACGACATTAAAATAGGCGACTCTAAAGAGTATATTAATATATCTATGGGTGAATGGAGTGTTGTAACTGGAATTCCTAATGCTGGAAAGTCAGATTGGATAGACCAAGTTTGTGTTAATCTTGCCACAAATCAAAATTTTAGAATTGGAATGTTTACACCCGAATCCTATCCTTATGAGGCTCATATAAAAAGAATAGCTAATAAACTTAATGAAAGAGATTGTGATAATGATACTCTTAACAATACAAAGGATTTTATTAAAGAACATTTTTACTTTGTTAAAATAGATTTAAATAACTTATCACTTAAATCAATACTCGATAAATTTAAACAACTTGTATTCACTAATGGAATTAATATTTGTGTTATTGACCCTTGGAATATGCTTGACCATAGTCAGCAAAAAGATTTTACTTATGTTGGTAAATTACTTTCTGAAATAACCCAGTTCTGCCAACAAACTAAAACACACTTATTTTTAGTTGCTCACCCTAGAAAAATGGAATCTAATGAGGGCAAATATAGAGTGCCTAACCCTTATGATATTTCTCAATCAAGTGACTTCTTTAACAAAGCATATAATTGTATTACTGTTTATAGAAATATTGGGCAAAAAACAATTTATGGCTCTGACAGTGTAAGTATATATGTTCAAAAAGTAAAAAGAAAAGAAAATGGTAAACAAGGAGACTTTATGATTGCACCTGACTTTAACAATGGCGGTGTATATAAATCAATTGATAAACATAAACAACGATTTGAAGTAATTAAAGATAATATTCCTTTTTAATTATGATTAAAAAATATATATATTCAATACAAGATTCTTTATTTGGACATAGGGATATTATTGGCTTTGGAAATGATGATTTTAATGTAAAAGTTATTGAAAGAAATTTAGCTAATGATATAATAAAGAAAAATCATTATAGTAAAAAGTTTTATAATGCTACTTATATTCATTTAGGCGTTTATGAAAAAGAAAAATTGGTCGGTGTTTTACAGTATGGGTATGCTATGAATCCTGCTAGTTGTAGTAGTGTAGTCGAAGGTACTGAAACTAATCAATATTTAGAATTAAATAGAATGTGGTTAAGTGATGAAATAAAAACAAAATACCCTGAAAGCAGAGCAATTAGCTATTCAATAAAATATATTAAAAGGCAATACCCTAAAATAAAATGGATTCAATCATTTGCGGATGAAAGATGCGGTGGTTTCGGTATTGTATATCAAGCGTGTAGTTTTTCATACTATGGTGAACACTTGAATAAATTTTGGGAGTTAGATGGCGAAACATTTCATAACTCTATAATGACAAGTGAAAAAGCAGGTAAAAGAGGTTATCGCCTTTTAAATGATATTAAAAATAAAGACAGGGTAATAAAACACGAGTTAAGACAATTTAGATATATTAAATTCTTAGACCAAAGAGAAAAGAAAAAATGTCTTTTAAAGGAGGAATCATATCCTAAACATTATTTATAACATTCCTTTTTAATTAGTATTTTTGCACTATGAACTGGGAAATAATGTTCTTTCCGATGTATGGTCTTGTTTTTGGTGTTTCTTACTGGAATACCGAAATGGATGCATTTGAAGATGAAGAAATAGAAGAAGATGAAAGTATGATACAAATATTTTTTGGTTTTTTTGGAATATCTATAATTTGGCGTAATTAATTATTATATTGCATTAATGAAACAAAAGATTGATATTCAAAAGGTTATACCTAATAAAAATAATCCAAGATTTATAAACGATTCTAAATTTGACAGATTAGTAAAATCAATTAAAGATTTTCCTGAAATGTTAGAAAAAAGGCCAATAATTGTTGACGAAAACTTTATTGTTCTTGGCGGAAATATGAGATTGAGGGCTTGTAAAAAAGCAGGACTAAAAGAAATATGGATAGACCAGGTTGAAGATTGGTCCGAGGAAAAAAAGAAAGAATTTATAATTAAAGATAATTCTGGTTTTGGTGAGTGGGATTGGGATATATTATTAAATGAATGGGAAACAAAAGACTTATATGATTGGGGATTAGATATTCCTGAAATACCTCTTGAAGATATTGAAGCTGAAGAGGATAACTATGAAGAACCTGACGAATTACAAGTAGATGTTGTATTAGGAGACCTTATAGAAATAGGTCAGCACAGACTTTTATGTGGTGATAGTACCGATGTAATACAAGTAGAAAAACTAATGAATGGTAAAAAAGCTGATATGGTTTTTACAGACCCACCTTATGGAGTTAATTATCAATCTAATATGAGAACTAAATCACAAAAATTTGATGTGTTAGAAAATGACAATGTGTTTATAACTGAATGGATAAATAATTTACCATTATTTTCTAAAGGATTTGTATTTGTTTGGACAAGTTGGAAAGTTTTAAAACAATGGATTGAATTTTGCGAACCTATAGGAGAACTTTCTAATTTAATTATATGGAATAAAGGAGGAGGGGGAATTGGAGATTTAAAAAAAACATTTTCAACGGATTTTGAAGTTGCATTAGTTTATCATAGGGGAGCAGAAATAAAAGGTAAAAGACTTGGTAGTGTTTGGAGTATTGGTAAAGATGGGAGTACAAAATATTTACACCCAACTCAAAAACCTATTGAATTACCTGCAATGGCTATTGAAAATGTTTCAACAATAAACGATTTAGTTTTAGATTTATTTTTAGGTTCTGGTTCAACAATGGTAGCAGCACACCAACTAAAAAGAAAATGTTATGGTATGGAACTTGACCCTAAATATTGTCAAGTTATTATTGATAGAATGCAAAAGATTGACCCAGACCTTAAAATTAAAATTAATGGTAAAGAATACTCAAAAAACTAAACTCGTTCTTTATATTTAGCTTATTAATCAAATCCTAATAAGCACACCTTTTAAATAGGGTTTTGTTAGTTTCCCTATTTTATTAATTTTGTACAATGAAATCAAACAAAATCGGACATACTAAAAAAGCAATTATCGAAGCATTAGAGAAATCTTTGGGTGTTGTAACAACCGCTTGTAAACAAGTAGGTATTGCAAGAAGTACTTTTTATGAGTATTTAAAGAATGATAAAAAGTTTGCAGATAATGTTAAAGATATACAAGACATTGCTTTAGATTTTGCAGAAAGTCAATTACATAAACAAATACAAAGTGGCAACACTTCAGCTACTATTTTTTATTTAAAAACAAAAGGTAAAAACAGAGGTTACGTTGAAAGACAAGAAATCAAACACGATGGCGGTATAAAGTCAACCCTTATTGAATGGAAGCCGAGTCAAGAAAAATAACCCAAAATTGTAACAGACAGTTTTACGATTTAATTAATTCCAAGAAAAGATTTAAAGTTCACCAGGGCGGAACTCGTAGCGGTAAAACTTTTGCAGCTTGTCAATACCTTACTTATCTTTTAACAACTTCTAAAGAGCCTTTAGTTATTTCCATTATAAGAAAAACCCTTCCAGCTTTAAAAGGTTCAGTTCTTCGAGATTTTGTTTTAATATTACAACAAACAGGTTTATATTTTGAAGGCACTCATAATAAAGCAGAAAATACTTTTATTTATGGTGAACATACAGTTGAGTTTCTATCGGTAGATGAGCCACAAAAGATTAGAGGGCGAAAAAGAAACATTGCTTTTTTAAATGAAGCAAATGAATTAAACATAGAAGATTTTAGGCAAATAAATATGAGATGTACTGATTTCCTAATTCTTGATTTTAATCCTTCCGACCCAGTTCACTGGATATATGATGAGATAATTCCTAGAGAAGATTGTGATACCTGGATAACAACATACAAAGACAATAAATTCCTTTCCAAAGATTTAGTGTTTGAGATTGAGAGAATGAGAGAAAAAGACCCTGACTATTGGAGAGTATATGGAGAGGGACAAAAAGCAGTTTATAGCGCCAGACAAATATTCAATAATTGGAATTTCATACCTTACGATGAATTTCCAGAATTTGACCCAGCAGCAGAAGCTGTTATTGGACTTGATTTCGGATTTAGCAATGATGAGTCGGCAGCTACTTTAATATTTAAAAAGAATGATAAGTTGTTTATTCACGAATTACTTTACAAAAAAGGAATGACAAATTCCGATTTAGTAGAATATTTTAAAAAGTTAGGTTATGAAGATGTTTTATTTTATGCAGATGCAGCAGAGCCAAAATCTATCGAACAAATAAAAAGAGATGGATTATTAATTAAACCAGCAATTAAAGGACAGGGTTCTATAAATGCAGGAATTAGCTTACTAAAGGAATTTGATATTTATGTAAGCAAAGAATCAAAAAACATAATAAAAGAATATAATAATTATTACTGGGAAGAACTTAAAGATGGTACAATTGTAAACAAGCCTAAAGACAAGTTTAATCACGCTATGGATAGCATTCGTTATGGCGTTTATTCTCAATATGGAAAGAAGCAAAACTTCTTTGTAATTTAATTATTATTTTTGTAAAATAAAATAAATGTATAGATGGCATCAATACTAGATAGATTTAGAAATTTTGTTTCTAAAAACGCACAACAAACTAATGTTAACTTTAACAAAGCGATATATAATTTCCTTGGGGACTCTATTGTTTGGAACGCAGAGAATGCCCATACTTATATAAACAAGGGCTATCGTTTTAACTCAACAATATATTCGATTGTTAATCTAATTACAAAAACAGCTTCAACTATTCCTTTTATGGTTTATGAGGTAAAAAATGAAAATGAGTTAAAGAGATACAAATCAATGACTAGTGGAAACTTTAATTCAAATGCAATGCTGCAATCAAAAATATTACAAAAGAAGGCGCTTGTTGAAATTGAAGATACGGAATTACACGAGCTTTTAAATAGACCTAATCCTGCGCAATCTTATAATGCTTGGCTTCAAGAAGTTGTAGCATTTGGAAAATTAACTGGTAACAGATACATTTATGGTATTTCTCCAGAATCAGGACCAAATCAAAATAAATACTCTGAACTTTATGTATTGCCATCTCAAAGTGTTGAAATAAATTCTGGTGGTATTTTTGACCCAGTTAAATATTACACTCTTGATTATAATGGCGAATATAAAATTGATGCTGATTCTGTTTGTCATATAAAAGACTTTAACCCATATTACGATGGAACTGGAAGTCACCTTTACGGAATGTCGCCACTAAAAGCAGGTTTAAGAAGTTTGGATGCAAACAATGAAGCCTTAACTACTGGAGTAAGATATTTACAAAACCAAACAGCTAGAGGTGTTTTAATGAGTGATGAGGGTGATTTAAATGAAGTACAAGCAAGACAACTAAAAGATAAGTTTAGACAACAGTATCAAGGAGCTAATAATGCAGGTGATGTAATTATTACACCTAAAAAATTATCTTGGGTAAACTTTGGTTTAAATGCTTCCGATTTATCTCTTATTGAGCAATACAATGCAAGTATTAAAGATTTATGTAATATTTACAACGTGCCTGTTCAACTTTTAAACAATACAGACTCATCTACATATAATAATATGAATGAGGCAAAAAAATCTCTTTATGTTAATTCTGTAATACCAGAACTTAATAAAATTAAAGATGAATTAAATAGATGGTTAGTTCCTCAATATGGAGACAAACTATATATTGATTTTGATTACACAAATATTCCAGAGCTTCAAGATGAAATGGATAAAGTGGTAAATCAAATGACACAAGCCTGGTGGTTAACTCCAAATGAGAAAAGAGCAGCAATGAGTTATGGTGCTGATGAAGATACTCAAGAAATGAATGATTATTATATACCTTCTACTTTTTTACCATTAGATAATCAAGATTTAGTTATTCCAGAAGAACCTAAAAGCGTTGATATTGATTTTAGTTCTTTGTTTAAAGAAGAAAAGGAAGAAGTTGTAAATAAAGAGACAAAACAAGAAACTTATAATGATTATCCACAAGGTGCTACTAACAATGCAAGAAGAATGTTAGAATGGAGAGAGAAATACGGCAGAGATGTTGTTAAAGGTGGAACTAGAGTTGGCTGGGAAAGAGCCAATCAATTAGCAAGTCGTGAATCTTTATCTTTAGATACTGTTAAAAGAATTAATAGTTTTTTAGCAAGACACGAGGAAAACGCTAAAATATCTGAAGAATACAAAAACGAGCCTTGGAAAGATAATGGCTATGTAGCTTATAATCTTTGGGGTGGTAAATCAATGGTTTCTTGGGCTAGACGAATTTCAGACAATGAGGAATCAAATAATTAAAAAAGTCAAACAAGATTGGCAAAAAAACTTTGAGAATCAACTTGATATTGCAGAAAGAAAAGAAATATCAAAAGTTGCTAGGTATTTTCGTAGTGAATATTACAAAGGCATAGACGATTATTTATCTACTAAAAAAATCTCTACTTACGAGGGTTTGTTTAAAGAGTTAGATGTTACAAATATTTATAATGACATTTATGTAAACATTGGAATTCGTTTTACAAAATGGTATCAAAGAAATTTTGAGAAATTAATTGACAAACAAACTACTGATGAAACAATATGGGCGCAAAAATATTCTTATATAGCAAGTAAAATTGCTGCTGAAAGAGTCGTTAGTGTTTCGGGGAATAGAAGAAAGGAATTAAGAAGTGTGCTACAAAGGCTTGTAAAGAATCCTGAATTCAATGCGCTAAATGAAAGACAAGCTCAAAGAATATTAAGACAAAAATTTAATAATTTATCAAAAACAAACGCTCAACGTATAATTAGAACTGAATCAACTTTAGCTGCTAATTATGCAACACAACAAACAGCAATTGATACTTTTGGACTTAACAATCTTCAAAAAGAATGGTTTGCCGCTTTAGATTCAAGAACAAGACTTGACCACGCTGCTGCAAATGGACAAATCGTTGACCAAAAAGATTATTTTAGAGTTGGAGGAGAAGAACTAATGATGCCTGGTGATTCAAACGCTTCAGCTGCTAATGTAATAAATTGCAGATGTTCAAGTGCTTCTTTTCCAAAAGAAGAACCTGAAACTGTTCAAGGCAACCTACTTGAGGGATTATCTTATACTTATATAGCTGGAGAAGTCGCTCAAGAAGTATTAGAATAATATTTTATAAATTTGTACTATGGAAAAAATGATATTTAAACAAACTCAACTCGGTGACTTAATCGATGCCGATGAAAAAGCTGGAATCGTAAAAGGATATGGTTCTGTATTTGGTAACGTAGATAGTGATGGTGACATCATTAATCGTGGCGCCTATAAAAAAACGATTGAAGAAAACGGAAGTAGAGTTAAATATCTCTATCAGCACGATATGGATAAACCTCTAGGTAAAATAGTTAACCTTGGCGAAGATGACAAAGGTTTATATTTTGAAGCTGAAATCCCTAAAACAACTCTTGGGAAAGATGTAATTGAACTTATGAAAGCAGGAGTTATTACAGAAAATAGTGTTGGTATTTTGCCAATACAAAAAGATAACAGCGGTGAATACAGACAAATCAATGAAGTTAAACTTTATGAGATTAGTGCTGTAACACTTGCTGCAAATGACCAAGCAATACTTTTAGATGTCAAAGGAAACTATGATAGCGAAAAAGTTTTAAAGAGATATGACAATCTTGTTAAGGTTATTAGAAAAGGACAAATTTCAGATGATTTGGGTTATGCCATTGAATCGGAACTTGTAAAACTAAAATCAATTTTTGCATCATTACTCACTTTGCCGACAGAAATAGAAGTCACAGAGCCGAGAGAAGTTAAAAAAGATGATAGTGAAATCTATAATTATTTAATCAATAAATTAAAATAAAATGAACGAAGAAATCAAAAAAGAGTTAGACCAAATCGGAGATATAGTCGACTCAAAAATTGAAAAAGCATTCGGTCAAGCTAAAGATAACGCTAAAGGAGAAATCGAAACTTCATTAAAAAGTGAGATTGATAACTTAAGCAAAGAGTTTTTAGCGAAACACGAAGACGCTACAAAAAGGATGGATTCATTTGAAGTTGCTCAAAAAAAAGCAGTTTCTTCTAGCCAACCAACTAACTTTAAAAGTTCTTTAATCAAAAGCATCAACGATGGTGCAATTGAAGGATTATTAAAAGGTAACTCAAACGCTGCAAAGTTTGAGATGAAAGCAGGGGATATGACTATGGCAAACGCTTACACAGGTGTTGTTGCTGGAGAAACAGTTGTTCCTGACTTCAAGTTTGACCCATCAAGAAGTGTACACATTAGAAACTTAATTCCTAATGGAAGCACAGATGCACAAACAATTAGATTCCCAAAAGAGTCAGCTTATGATGACGGAGCAGCTGCTACGGCTCAAGGTTCAGCTCTTGGACAGTCTGATTTTGACATTACTGCAACTTCAGTAAACGTTGAGAAAATTGGTACTTTTATGAGAATAACAGAAGAAATGTTAGCTGATACACCACAATTATCATCTTACCTTTCTGCTAGAGTTCCTGGTAAAGTTTTATCAATTGAGGATAACGAAATCCTAAACGGAGATGGTTCATCGCCAAATCTTGATGGATTATTTACGGACGGAGCTGCATTTGACACAACTTCAGGAGGAGCATTCTACCAGTCTGTAGAATCTGCAAATGAGTATGATGTTCTTGTAGCTGCTTGTAACCAGTTAGCATTATCAAACTATACTGGAAGTGCAATTTTAGTTAACCCAACTGATATGCACAAAATCGCATTATTAAAAGCGACTACTAACGAGTATTTAAGAAACCAAATTTACTCTGGTTTAGTACCAACTATTATGGGAATTCCTGTTACTGCTAACACAGCTGTAACTGCAGGTAAATTCCTAGTAGGTGATTTAAACCAAGCGACACAACTTTGGATTAGAGATAACCTTTCTGTTGAATTCTCAAGAGAAGACTCTACTAACTTCAGAGACGGATTCGTAACTGTAAAAGTTTCAGAAAGAATCGCGTTGACAAACTACCAACCAAATGCAATTGTACAAGGAACGTTTAGCACAGCTAAAACAGCACTTGAGACTTCATAAGTAATCGAGTAGTATATTAATTAAAGGGGCTTTATGCCCCTTTTTTTATATCCGAATGTTAAATAAACTTTAAAATTTATTAAAAAAAAGTAAAAATATTTTGTTATTTAAAAAATAGTTTATATATTAGCTTTATAATTAAAAACAAAAAAAATGAAAAACTTAAAAAACATATTTATACAGTCATTTATGGATGACAATACAGAAACTTTTTTAGAAATAGGCAGCACAGTAACTGAAGAATTTGATTCAATACCAACTGACTTTATGGTGACTACGGATAAAGACAGAACAAGATGGATTACAATAAAGATGAAAAAATTAGCAAATCTTCTTGTAAAATGGAATGTAACAGTTGATGATGTTAAAAATTCTTTACAAAGTCAATTTGGTAACGAAAGGTTAATTGTAAGAATAATATAACAATACAGATGCTGATAACCCATAGTAAAACCAAAACACTAAAACCGATATCAATAATGGATTATTATCCTAGTGAGGAATTTAGTAAGTCTAGTTTGAACGGGCAGCATCTTTTAAAATAAAATTATGAAAACAAAAGAAATGATTAAATGGGCTTTTATTACTTACACAGTAATATTTATTTTACTAGCAATTATAGGAACACTAACTTATTATTTGCCATAATGAAAACAATATATAAAGCAACACAACAAGATATAAATATGCCAGTAGATAAAGAATGGCAAAAAAGATTTATAAAATATATATGCTGGGGATTGCCTCAATTTACATTTTGGACAATAATGCTAACACACTTTTTATTTTATGTCATTAGGGGAAATTAAAAAAGATTTAAATAAATTACACCATAAGGTGTTTTATTGCGCTGAATTAAAGCTAAAAGATGCACTTAAGATATGCGGTGATTTAAATATAATAGAAACAGAATTAGATAAATTAAATGGAACAGAACAAGCACAAGAAACGAAAAAACTTTCCGATTTATAGCGGAGTTGTAAAATACTTTCCAAAAGCACTTGCTTATGTAGCTTTGGTTAGTAAAGTTGGAAATGACCAACATAATCCTGGCAAAGAACTGTTTTGGGACAGAACAAAGTCTCAAGACGATTTAAACGCTTTAATGAGACATTTAACCGAGTGTGGCAAATTAGATGATGATGGATTATATCACGATGCTAAAGTAGCTTGGAGGGCGTTAGCGCATTTGGAAAAGTTATTAGAAAAGAATAACTTTAATTTATAGTATATGTTAATTCTTTAACATTGTTTTTCATTTAATTAGTTTTTAATTAGTTTAGTTAATTAAGTGGTTAATTTCGGTTAGCCACTTTTTTTGTAACTTTATTTTCGTGGATAGCAATTCAAAGGGTTGTATTGCTGAATATAAGTTCGGTATTGAATGTCTTAAACGAGATATAAAGGTTTCTTACCCCCTACTTCATACTTCTTTTTATGATTGTATTGCTGATACAGGAGAAAAAATGTATCGTATTCAAATTAAATCAACAACTCAAGGTTATCAAAAAAATAGAAAAACTGTTCATATACAATGGAAGCATAGTTATGAAAAAAAAGATGTAGATTATTTTGCAATATGGGTAGAAAAATTTGATGGTTTTTTTATTTTTAAAAATGATGGTAAAAGAATGGCAGTAAGATTAAGTTTAAAAAATGATTATTTAAAATATTTTAATAACTTTGAGTTTAATTAATTCTCTTTTGTATAATGCACTGCAAAAATATTTGTGGTGCATTTTTTTTATCTTTGTTTAAAATAGATATTATGAAAGTAAAAATGTTAAAAGATGTATATTCATCTGGTGGTTGGAGAAATGAAAATGGAGTTTATGATGTAGATAATAAGACAGCCAGACATTATATATCAAAAAAAATAGCAATTGAACACAAAGAAGAAAAGATTGCTAAAGAGACAAAAGAAGTAAAAGCAAGTAAAAGAACAACTAAAGCTAAAAAATAATGGCATATTTTTCTGAACCTTTAAACACATTTCATACTCAAATAAAAATTAATTCCACAACTGGTAGTGAAATATTAACTACAGCAGAGGCTAAAGATTTTATTAGAGTTGATACAACAGCTGATGACACAATCATAGGTCAAATGATAACACAGGCGAGGATATGGTGTGAAAACTATATATCGAGAGACATAGTGGCTAAAAATAGAACTTTATACCTGGCAAGTGTTAATGAAAGATTTGTTTTGCCTTTTTCACCAGTAGCTTCTATTAGCTCAATTACTGTTGAGGGAACTGCAACTACAGATTATGAAACTTATGGATTAGATGATAAAATTATTGCTTTAAATAATCTGCCATCTAAAGAAGTTAAAATTACCTATGTAACAAGTGGGCAAGATGATAGTTTATTAAAACAAGCATTATCACAACTTGTGGCAACTTATTATGACAACAGAAGTGACTTTGTAGTTGGAGTAACTCTTAATGAAGTGCCAACAAATGTCAGAAATATTTTAGATTCATATAAAAATATGTTTATTTAATGCAAGTAGGAAACTTAAATACAAGGGTATTAGTAAAAAGACAAACTAAAAGCAGTGATAACTTTGGTGGTTTTACTGCTACAACTGCTACTGAATATACAATTTGGGCAGAAGTAAAAGAAACATCAGGAGAAATAACAACACAAAATGGAAAGCGTGATAGATATGTATCTATTGAAGTTCGCTGTAGAAAACGAACTGGAGACCAAATACTTGACGGAGATTTGCTTCAGGTTGAAGGAGTATCAGGGTTGTATAGGATTAACAACAGATATGACGACACACAAGATTTTTACACTACAATAGAGGCTACAAAAAAAGATTAAGATGATTAAGCTGAATCAAAATGATGTAAATAAACTGCAAAGGAAATTTCACGCTCTTGAGGCTATTGATAAAGATGGTTTAAAAAAAGAAATGTTTACTGCTGGTGCTTTAATGTCTAGAGATATAAAAAAAAGTGCGCCAGTTGATACAGGAAATTTAAGAAACAATGTTGGATTTGAGCCAAAAGAAAATGATGTAACTGTATTTTCAAATGCGCCTTATAGTGGTTTTGTAGAAGAAGGAACTAAATATCAAAAAGCTCAACCATTTTTTTATAGAAATATTGAGAAAGGAATTAAAATACTTGTAAAGAATTTAGAATATAGAATTAAAAGAGCAATAAGATGAAAGACCCAATAAAATATATTAGACAGGCGATGATTAATGCTTTAAATGGCAATATTTCTTATAATGGTGCAAACGTACCTGTTTATGGCAGAGTTCCATCTAGCGCAAGTGAGCCTTATATAAAAATTTATTCAGTACAAACAAATGAAGCTGACCAAAACGCTGATGAGTTTATAGCCGAAACACTTACAAGAATTGAAGTTGTAACGGCTTTTGATAGTGATAGCGGAGGAGAATTAGAAGTAAATACAATTGTAAATGATATATTAGTAATAATTAGAACACGCTCAAGCGGCTATTTTGATTTATCAAGTAATGATTTTCACGTTTATACTTGTGTAAATGAAGGCGTTACTTATTTAGAGGATGACAGAAACGATAAAACTTACTTTACCTCTATTATTGATATTTCAAATCGTGTTCTGCAAGTTTAAAAATTATGAATAAAATTAGCGATAACATTTCTTGGAATGAAGCTGTTGATTCTACAACAGCAGAAAGATTAGAATTAGAAAACATTCCAAACAAAGAACAAGTCAAAGCAATGAAAAAAGTTGCTGAAAAAGTTTTTCAACCTTTAAGAGAATGGTGTGACCACCCTATAAAAGTAAATAGTTTTTACAGGTCTCCAGAGGTTTGTAAAGCAATAGGCTCTAAAATAACAAGCCAACACACAAAAGGTGAGGCAATTGATATTGACACACTTGGCAGCACTCCTAATGGAGAATTATTTTATTATATAAAAAACAATTTAGATTTTGACCAGTTAATTTGGGAAAAAGGAGACAATGATAATCCTGATTGGATTCACGTTTCTTATGTCTCTAAAAAAGAAAATAGAGGGGTTGTATTACAGGCTTGGAAACCAGAGGGTAAAAATTATACGTTATATAAATATTTTGATTTAGATGCTGAAACTTCTTAAAAGATTATTAGGGTTTAAAGATTCATCCGATATTGGAGGTCTTGGTATGGAGTTAAGGGAACTTATTAAAGGTAAAGAAATAGACCCTCAACAATTAATTGAACTACAAGCGGAGATAAATAAAATGGAAGCGCAGCACAGAACAATTTTTGTGGCTGGATGGCGCCCTTTTATTGGCTGGGTTTGCGGTGTGGCTCTTGCATATAATTTTGTTCTACGAGATATGCTAGTTTGGTATATGGGAGCAGAAACAGCTCCTCCAGCTTTACAAATGGAACATTTAATGACAGTTTTAATAGGTATGCTTGGTCTTGGTGGTATGAGAACATTTGAAAAACTAAAAGATAAAACAAACTAGTGGCGCAAAAAGTATTTGTTTCTTATATAGAAAAACCAAAGAAAAAAAGACCTGGAAGGCATAGTAAAAACGCCTCTAGAGGTCAATCAGGTTATAAAAAGAAATATAGAGGACAAGGTCGAAAGCATTAATTATTAATTTGTTATTTTTGTAATAAATATTTAGGTTATGGCAAATGATATGAGTTACAATTCGGTTTATCACAAATCTGCTTTTGGAGATTTTGGATTAGAAATTATTGCTACTGGAGAGACGAGTACTGTTGGAGAGCAATATAATGCTATTCAAGTATTAGAAGATGCTACAGTTAGCGCTACAAATAACACAACTAAAGGTGATACAACAATTACAAGTTTAGAATTAGTAACTGGGATGATAATTTATGGTTCATTTCATACAATTAGCGTTTCAGCAGGTAAAATAATAGCATATATAGAATAATATGTTAGGACTTGGACTTGGTTTACCGAAGATTGGAAATAAGGTGATTAAGATAATAAAACATCTAAAATCTTATTGGAATAAGAATAGCCATCAATGGAACCACGAAAACACAAATTGGGAATCAATATAAATTAAAATAATATGGCAACACTTTCAGGAAATAAAATAAAAGATACTTATCAATCGTTAATAAAATTTAATGACAATGGAACAGCAGATGGAACTTTACAATTGTTAAGTGATGGTGCTGGTAACTCAATTGGAATTTCAGTAGATAACTCTGGAAATATCTCATCTTCGGCAGTAGGAACTTTAGTAGGAACAACTTCTTCTAATGTAGTAAATGCTACAATGTTAGATGTTAGTGGTAATGGTACAAATGGTCAATCTTTATTGTCTGATGGAGATGGAAGTTTTTCTTGGGGTTCGCCAAGTGTTACAATTGCAGATGGAAGTATAACTACAGCTAAATTAGCAGCAGACGCAGTAACTTATGCTAAATTAGGAGCAGAGTTTACAACAATTCAAGCTTTAAGCGGAACTGCAGTAGATTGGTCAGCAGCAACAATATTCACTAAAACAATAACAGGAACAGAAGC
>WLWH01000477.1_pt1 | contig 32453 bp, 19 predicted proteins | sample 6712741 | NCBI WGS metagenome assembly WLWH01 (sample SAMN12718694, study PRJNA515312) | sponge metagenome | isolation source: marine sponge | host: Mycale hentscheli | place: New Zealand: South Island, Marlborough, Capsize Point | collected 2003-05-01
ACCAGCCTATCGTGAGGTTTTTGAAAAAAATCTGCCAATCAAAAAAACGGACATGAAGTTTTCGGTTCCTGTTGGAAAGCGAAACCTTGAAGCAACTGTGTATTCATGCTCCCTTCCAGATCAAAAACATAATGTTTTTCTTATAGGGAATACGCATTGCTTCGATCGAGATACCCTGTATGGCGGTTCTGAAGACTATGCTGATAATGCCGAGCGGTTCATCTTTTTCTCGAGAGCATCGCTTGAACTGGCTGCTCGACTGCCCTATGCCTTCGATATCATTCATTGCCATGACTGGCAGACAAGTCTTGTCCCTGCCTACCAAAAGCTATTGTATCAATCGTGGCCAACGCTTTCAGAAGCTCGTTCCGTTCTTACAATTCACAATGTTGCCTATCAGGGAATGTTTTGGCATTGGGATATGCTTCTAACAGGATTTCACTGGAAGTATTTCAACTGGCAGCAACTCGAGTTCTATGGCCAACTCAATATGTTGAAAGCCGGTATCGTTTTCGCAGATCAATTAACAACCGTAAGTCCAACCTATGCTCAGGAAATACAGGCCGCTCCTGGTGGTTGTGGGCTCGAAGGCGTGCTGGCCGGGCGTGCTTCTGATTTAACTGGCATAGTCAATGGAATTGACGTTGAGACGTGGAACCCAAGAACGGATGAGTTGATACCCCGGAATTACAGTGACGATGACGTCAAGCAGGGAAAGTATACGGCAAGAGTTGCACTTGCGGCTCGGCTTGGACATGCCGCTCCCGATGATCGGCCACTCGTAGCATTTGTTGGTCGTCTTGCTGAGCAAAAAGGTGTAAGCCTTGTGCTCGACCTGCTTCACCGTTTGGCAGGATCAGGAAATGTTCGTTTTGTTGTACTGGGCGCTGGTGATCCCCATTTGGAAGAATCACTGCGAGTTATCGCATCAAAGTTTCCTGACACTATTGATGTGGTGATCGGTTTTGACGAAGTACTTGCACATCTGATTCAAGCAGCAGCAGATATTCTGCTCATGCCGAGTCAGTATGAACCTTGTGGTTTAGCCCAGCTTTACGCGTTTCGGTATGGCACGATTCCAGTCGTTCGAGCTACGGGTGGTCTCGTGGATACGGTTGTTGATGTAAACGATCAGACATGTTTGGATGGAACGGCAAGCGGCTTTGTCTTCAAAGATTTCCAATCAGCCGCCCTCGAAGACGCTGTTCAGCGTGCCCTCGCGGCCCACGGAAATGAAAGACTTTGGCAGGATCTGGTACATCGCGTTATGCAGCAGGATTGGTCCTGGAAGGTAAGTGCTCAGCAGTATCAGGAAGTCTATGAACGAGCACTCGCAAACGCCCCAGTCGATGTTGTGGATGTGCGTTGAATCACTCTATTGGCGTAGTTCGTAGAGCATGGGAAACCCTGCGACTCTGGTGAAGCCATAGAGTCGTTACCAGCGGAATTCTTTTCCCAAACAACGTTACACGTTGTTGGTCGATACATCTTCTATGAAAACATCTGCCCAACAACGGATCGTACTAGTTGCTCTTCTTATCTGTTCTTTAGGACAATTTGTTGGCACTGCATCAGCTGGTGAGTGCAGAAAATGCAAAGGGCCGTACGGTGGGAAGACATCTCCATGTGGTGATACCGGATGCGGTCCACGCTATTGGGGTGCGTTTTGTGATGAACCTTTTTCTCCAGATCCTTGCAACTGCCGAAATGAGTGGGCAGGGGGATGCTTTCAATCACCCTCTCTCGATCTCCTCGCGCCCTGGCAGATGCCTCCGGGAAAAGGTTTTTGGTCACCAAAGCAGTGTGGCTATACAACTGAATGTGCCTGTCAGACCTGCGGCCCGAAAGGGTTGCTGCATTGTTTCAAGCCACGATATTGGCTTGATTGACAGCATTATCCAACTGCATCGAAACAAAATTTGTTAGGGAGTACTATCACGAGCAAGTGATGCAGCGAAGGTAATAAGATCATCTCTTTCAATGCATGCGGCTCGTAGTTTTTCACCTCCAAGCGCATTGTGCGATAGTTCCACAATCGGCGGTAGTGTTGCAGCAAGTGGTGAATTTTGGGATTGGCCGGTTTCAGCTGGTCGCGCAAGAATTGCACTGAGTGCCTCGTCCGGTCGATTGATGCGAGACGCTAATACTGCAAGCACATCCCAGGCGGCTGGGGCCTCGTACTCATTTGCCTGCTCTGCTTCCTGCCGAAAAAATGCAATGGCTTGATCAACTTCTTTACCTAGTTGTGCTGCGTAAAAAAGGCGAGACGATACTCCAAAGTCAGAGAATGGCGTATCACCCGGATACTGGAATTCCTTCGGAAGTCGACATGCATAGCATGCCAGGGCATGGGCATGTTGAATATCATCAGTGTCGGTGCATATTCTTGCAAAGCGAAGCACTGCTTGGAGGTGTGAGGCGTCTACATGAATACTTTCTTCGTTCAGAAGACCCCCTGCGGTTGCTAGAAGATCAACAAGAGCACCTTTACGACCCTTTATTTCATTTACTTGGTTCGTATCAACAAGCTCTCGCTCGATGAGGTCTCTAGCCAGATTTTCAAACACCTCTTCATATAGATGGTGGATCATGATTTTTGCAACAGGTTCCTGTTGCGCTGGGGGAAGTCCAGCAACCGACTGTTCGTAAGCGGTTACGGCATTGCAGGTTCCCTGAGCAGCCAGCATCACACGGATGCCAAGAGCAGGGTCGAGGTTTTCCCAGAGCGCCAATTGAATAATTTCCTGAAGTGGCTGATACTCTTCTTCATCACCCACAGACTCTTCTTGCTCAAGGAGCCGAGAGGCAATTTTGCTGATTTTGTTTACGACCTCGTGCGTTTCAACGGCTGCTCGTAGATACATCCATCCGGATGCAATCTGTCCTTCGTCAAAGAGCTTCCAGCCAACTTCTCGGCACGCAGCAATTGTTTTCTCATCAAGTTTTTTCTTAGTCTCTTTATCAGCATCTGCCACAGGTCCAACAAGAGGGAGTCCGAGAGTTGCACGGGTTCGTAAGAGATGGGCATCAAAGAGGCTGTGCCAACGACAAGAATGACGTAGCGAATCCTCAAGTTTTTGAAACATTGCGTCGATGCCATTCGCTTCCAGAGTCGCGGTTAGCTCTGTAGCAAGCGAGGCGGTGTCTATTAAATTATTGTGAGGCATGTTTTTGATGTACTTTCACGTTGGAGTTCTCTGCTGATACCTCTCGCTGCCGTAATGATTCATACGCCAGTACAGCAGCTGTTGCCGAAACATTAAGGCTGTCTGCAAGGCCACGCATCGGAAGCGCAACTGTCTGCAAGGCTATATTTTTTTTGCTTGCAGCCTCGAGCCAGAGCGAAGAAATTCCATGTGCCTCGCTTCCAAGCAGGATGGCTGGTTGGTCTGCAAATTCAACGGCATGCCAGTGAGTGGAACCATCGGGCGTGGCGGCAACAATATTTTGTTCGCGAGCAATGCACCATTGAATAACTGCAGACGTTGTATCGCAGGCAATCGGCACACTAAATACGGTCCCGAGGCTCGCACGAATGACAGCCGGGTTGGAGGCGTCGGTTCCTTTTCCACAAAGAATGATGCCACCAATGCCAGCGGCATCAGCTGATCGGAAAATGGCGCCAAGGTTGCCCGGCTTTTCAATTCCATCGAGAATAAAAAGTGGTTCACTTGGGTGAGGCTTAAAGTCTACTAATGCCCCAGCATGAAAACGAGCAACGGCAACGAGCCCTTCGTTACGATTTCCGAAAGCAATTTTTGAAAACGGCCGGGTGCTCAGCGGTGTTAGTGAGGCATGTTGCGCAGAAGCTTCACGGAGAAGCAATTCAAAATTCTTTTTGTCAGTATCCGACAGAGATGCAAATGAATCAGCATCAAAAAATATCTCAACGATCTCTTTTTTTGCAGTCAGGCACCGTTGTATTTCACGTTGTCCATCAATGAGGGTGAGGCCAGTCTCCCGTCGAACAGCTGCATCTCGCAGCTTCATGGTAGATCGAACACGAGCATTTGATGGGCTTGTGATCGTTTCAGTTGTTGTTATTGATTGAAGCACTGACAATTATGCAATCTCCTTATTGACCACATCTTATTGCGATGTGTCTCTAATGCCACTAGAGCGAGCGAACCCGCCGAGATTAAGCTTTCGTCCATGAAGATCGGTGCACGAAAGTGGACCGCTGGAGATCGGTAGTAGTTTGGATGGTGTTGCTTGGAGTGTAGATGTGAGTGCTGTGGCCAGTTGCTGATGATGCCATCCGGGGGAGTGTGCAGTGAGGAGGACTGGGCCATGTGCCGTTGGAGAAAGTAACTGTCCGCAGTCTGCCAAGAGTGGCACGAGATGCTTGTCGATAGAAAAGGCTTCTCCTTTTGGGCCATGACCCCATGAGGGTGGATCAAGCACAAATCCATCGTATTGGTTGCCGCGGTTTCTTTCTCGGGCAACAAATCGCTGCGCATCTTCACAAATCCATCGAATGGATGCGTTATCCAAATGAGAGGCCGCTGCGTTTCTCCGAGCTAATTGGATTGATTGACGTGAACTGTCCACGTGAACGACTTCAGCACCAGCTTGGGCCAAGGCAAGTGTGGCTGCACCGGAATGTGCAAAAAGGGACAAAACACGACTTCCTTTTTTCGTTTTTTCAGAAAGCCATCGCCACTGAGATACCTGCTCCAGAAAAATCCCAACCTGTCCGGATGGTGCCGGCCGTACATTTAGACAAAGAGAACCACTCGGAAGTTGAATCTCGATGTGCCATGGGTCAGGAGGAGGTTTCAGGAAATCCCATGTGCCATGTCCACGTCGAGATTCTTTAAAGACGGCGTGGGCCTTCTCCCAGAGTTCTGGCTGGTGTTGACTCGCCGTTGTCGAGGGCAGTGGCCGTATCAGAACGACACCCCCCATTTTTTCAAGACGATAGCCAGTTCCCGAGCCATCAACTCCAAAATCAAGAAGTGCTGGATCGGGAAACTTTTTCCAAATAGAATCGTTCATAAGGTGGGGGGCGACTCGATGAGTTTCGCTGACTACTTTTGTTACGGTACTCGACCACACCAGCACCCTGTTCAATAAACAAAAGAATCCTCTCTATTCTTGCATAAAGGAATTTCCAATGAAACAAACAGCATTCGTTGCAATCACCATACTTGCTGGTCTCGCCATTGTATTCCTGGCTCCGCAGTGGAGACTGAGTGCCGAAGAGCCGCCTCGGTTGCAGCGACAAGGTAATGGACCTCAGAAAGAACATGGCCCGAATCGCCCAGAACATGGCCCTGAACGTGCTGATCGAGGACGAGAGCCAATGCGTAATCACAAACCACCCAGTCACGAAGGTGTTCTAGTAATTGATCATTTGATGAATCGTTTTGATGAGGTGATTGCACGCCTTGATCGTATTGAGCGTCGTGTTGGTGCTGGACACAATCCAAATATTCATCAGCCACCACATGGGCCGGACCATTTTGGAAATGAAGAGAGAATGAAGGAAGAAGGTCGACGTCACGATTTTGAACGTCATATGCGAGATGCCATCAATGACCGAATGCGACAGTCTGAAGAAATGACAGAGCACGTTCATCGAACACATGAAGAAATACGCGAGCGAATCGAAGAGCGTATGCATCAAGCACGAGAAATTATGGAGCAGACTCGTGAACAATTCATGGAACTCAACGAACGTATCGAAGAACTCGAAGAAGGAATGGGGGAACTTGAAGAGCGGATTGAGGCACTTCACCCACCAGTACCTGAAATTGCAGAATAGAAATTGCTTTCTAAAAAACAGTCTTGGATAATCGTGTTGTCAGGTTGATTTTTAGCAGTTGGCTTACGCTGCGTTGAGGCAAACCCGGCATAGTTTTGGGGTTTTCCTCCAAGCTTTGTAATGCTTTTGGGTATGCTACATTTGTTATTTATGTTCCCGCCGATCGGCCATATTGGTCCGCGTTCGTTCACAATCATGGGATTGAACGGATGGCGACGCGGGTGTTTCCCTCAAGTCTTCGTCGGAGCACCCTTCGATGCCGCGTGTAGTACTTGCACTTTTTTGCGTTTTCGTGCTTGCGCAAAAAGGTATCGCTGATACCCGGGATGTATCGTTTAATAAGGACATACGGCCGATCCTTTCTGATCGTTGCTTCACGTGTCATGGTCCAGATGTTGAGGAACGGCAGGCTGGGCTTCGGCTGGATACCATGACGGACGCAACCGCGGCACTTGAAAGTGGATCACACGCTCTTGTTCCAGGAAAACCCTCCAAGAGTGAGATCATTGCACGAATCACTAGCAGAGATCCGGACATTGTCATGCCACCGCCTGAGGTTGGTAAGCCCGTAACTCAGGAAGAAGCCGAGTTGTTCACTCAATGGATAGCAGAGGGTGCACACTATGAAAGGCATTGGGCATTCGAGCAGATAAAGAGACCGGCAGTGCCCGAGGTAATTGATAAAAAGTGGCCGCTCACACCGATTGATCATTTCATTCTGACGCGGCTTGAACAGGAAAAGGTTGCACCAAGTCAAAATGCGCGACGAGTGACGTTAGCAAGACGTCTGTCGCTTGATCTCACTGGGTTGCCACCATCACTCGAAGAGGTAGAGAAGTTTCTCCAAGATACTACAGTTGGTGCGTACGAGCGTTATGTGGATGCATTACTGGCAAGCCCACACTATGGTGAACGTATGGCGATCGAATGGTTGGATGCCGCACGCTATGCGGACAGCCACGGCTATCAGACTGACTCCAGTCGATCCAATTGGCCGTGGCGTGCTTGGGTGATAGATGCCTTCAATCGTAATCTTTCTTTCGATCAATTTACGATCGAACAACTTGCAGGCGACATGCTCCCTGATCCAACACGTGATCAAATAGTTGCGACCGGTTTCAATCGAAATCATCGGATTAACGGCGAAGGAGGAATTATTGCAGAGGAATGGCGGGTTGAGACGGTTATTGATCGGGTCGAAACAACCGGGCAGACGTGGCTTGGCCTCACTTTTGGATGCGCTCGCTGTCATGACCATAAGTACGACCCGTTAACCCAACGGGAGTTCTACTCATTATTCTCCTTATTCAATAATGTTCCAGAAACCGGAACAATCATGGGCAAGTCGAACAGGAGCGGTGGGAATTCTGATCCGATTTATCTCCTTCCGGATGAAAATCAGGCGGAAGAAATTGCAAAGCTTGCGCACGTTGTCTCGGATGCAAAAACAGCCCTGAGTGCAGAGGAAAAGAATCTGAATGAGTTACTTGAATCATGGGTGAAAGAAACGCAAACACTGCTCGATGCACCTGGTGAAGTCTGGCAGCCTATCGATCCCATTGAATTAACAAGTGCTGGTGGTGCCACTATTCGTCTTGATGATGCCGGTACATGCCTGGTGGAGGGAGCACGTCCTCCGCAGGACAGCTATACCATTGAGGCTCTAATTCCTCCGGGTGTTTTTGGTGGTTTGCGTTTAGAAATCCTGCCTGTCGAGGGTCTCGCTGGAGGTGGCTTTGGTCGTGGGGGAAACGGAAATGTTGTCGTCACGAAAATTGAAGCAGAAATTCATCCTCCGGGTGATGGCAAGGTGATGCCGATCGCCTTTACGCGTACTGATGCAAGTTATCAACAGAAAGGTTGGGAAGCAGCCAAACTACTGTCGGGGAAAAAGGGTGATGGTTGGGCAATTGATGGCAATCGCTCGGATTTAAAAAAGGCACGACGCGTGGCGCTTTTTTCAAAGAAACCAGTTCAAGTTGAAGATAATTCTCGCCTTGTCGTCACAGTACGACAGGAATCTCGGCATCCGGAGCACACAATCGCACGCTTTCGTTTGACGTATTCGGCTGAGAAGCCAAGCATCATTGGAGTCAATGGGATTCGGATCTCAAAAAAGATGCGAGATGCTTTGTCCATTGCTGCGGATGAACGTACTGTAGAGCAACAAAAAGAACTAGAAGCGTATTATCGTGAAAATGTAACTGGGCCGATTCAGCAAGCACAAGCTGCTCGTGATGCTGCACAGAAGAGTCTTGAAGCCTATCGTGGCAGAATTCCAAGTGCCATGGTTATGAAAGAGGGTAAGCCTCGTGAAGCGTTCGTGCTCCTCAGAGGAGAGTACGACAAGAGGGGTGAAAGCGTAGGACCGGGCCTTCCTGTTTTTCTGCCACCGCTTCCAGAAGGAGAAGAGGCAAATCGTCTTTCGCTCGCTCGCTGGATTGTCTCAAGGGAAAATCCACTGACGGCTCGAGTCTGGGTGAATCGTATCTGGGAGCGTTTCTTTGGTGTGGGGCTGGTCAAAACAAGCGAAAACCTAGGTAGTCAGGCGTCGTACCCAACGCACCCAGAATTGCTTGATTGGCTTGCGGCAGACTTCATGGAAAGTGGCTGGGATATGAAACGATTTATCAAACAGTTAGTCACCAGTCGTGTGTATCAACAAGCGTCTGTTGTTTCGTCCGAGGCGCTTATGAAAGACCCTGAGAATACCCTGTTTGCCCGTACCTCACGGATTCGATTACCAGCAGAAATTGTTCGTGATGTCGCATTGGATTCATCGGGCTTGCTTATAAAAAAAATTGGTGGTCCAAGCGTGCGTCCGTGGATGCCTGAGGGTGTTTGGGATGAAACAAGCAAGTACGGAAACTTGCGAGGATATAAGCCTGCGACGGATGAGGATCGGTATCGTCGTAGTATGTATACGATTTGGAAGCGGACCGCTGGTCCACCAACGATGCTACTATTTGACGCACCCAATCGTGAAACATGTACAGTCAAGCGTTCACGAACAAACACGCCGTTACAGGCCCTCGCGCTTCTCAATGAGCTGACGTTCATCGAAGCATCACATGGTTTGGCAAAGCTGATGTTGGCTGACGGGGGGAGGACTCCTTCGGAACGAATTACTCATGGCTATCGATTGGTTTTTGGTAGACAGCCAACAGCCGAAGAACGAAAGACTCTAGAAGATGGTCTTGCTGCCGATCTGGATGTTTTTCATTCTGACATGCTGGCAGCAGAGCAGCTTTCCAAAGTTGGTATCGTTTCTCCGCCAAAAGATGTTCCACTGCCCGAATACGCAGCTTACACGCTCGTGGCTAATGTTCTTTTGAACCTTGATGAATTCATAATGCGAGAATAAGAACGTGAATACAAATTGTTCGGTACAGATGCAGGATCAGATCAACCGCAGGGTTTTCCTCGGAGGAGCAGGGGGTGGTCTTGGTTTTGCTGCACTCGCATCCTTGATCAAGCCGGTCGGTGCTTCAGAGACAATGGGTACAAGTGCACTGGTCGCTCCTCATTTTCCACCACAGGCCAAGCGGATCATCTATCTGTTCCAGTCGGGGGCACCCTCGCAGATGGACTTATTCGATCCAAAGCCACAGATGGAGAAGTATCGGGGTGAGGATCTGCCAGACTCAATCCGAAAGGGGCAGCGTCTGACGACAATGACCAGTGGTCAGAAGAGTTTTCCTGTAGCTCCGTCGATGTTTTCGTTTGCCCAGCATGGTGAGAGTGGCATGTGGTTTAGCGAACTTGTGCCCAACATGGCCCGTCATTCCGATCGGTGGTGCATGATCCGCTCAATGCATACTGAACAGATTAATCATGATCCGGCTATCACGTTCTTTCAGACGGGGCATCAATTGGCTGGGCGTCCGAGTATAGGATCCTGGTTGAGCTATGGTCTTGGCAGCGATAACGCTGACCTGCCGGCTTACATTGTTCTTACAAGCTATGGCTCGGGCCGGCCCAATGACCAGCCACTCTATGACCGATTGTGGGGGGCAGGGTTTCTGCCCAATGAGCATCAGGGGGTTCGGTTTCGCAACACAGGTGACCCAGTGCTCTATCTTGCTGATCCTCCGGGCGTAAACCGTGAACTACGACGGGCGACGCTTGATCGAATTGCTGCTATCAATGCCTCGCGAGCCGCGGTTATTGGTGACCCTGATATTGCAGCCCGGACGAGTCAATATGAGATGGCCTTCCGTATGCAGGCTAGCGTGCCGGAGATCACGGACTTTTCTGATGAGCCTAAGCATGTGCTGGAGTCGTATGGGCCCGATGTGCATCGGCATGGTAGCTATGCGTTTAACTGTCTGCTCGCCCGAAGGCTGTCAGAACGTGGTGTACGGTTCGTGCAGTGCTTTCATATGGGCTGGGATCATCATGGTGGACTGCCCAAGGCTATTAAAGGGCAGGTGAAGGATACTGACCAGGCGACTGGAGCCTTGCTGGATGACCTTGATCAGCGAGGATTGCTTGACGAGACGTTGATCGTCTGGGGCGGTGAATTTGGCCGTACGATTTACTCACAGGGAAATTTGACTGAAACCAATTATGGCCGAGATCATCATCCGCGGTGCTTTACGACTCTCATGGCTGGTGCGGGTGTCAACGGTGGTCTGACGTGGGGTGAAACGGATGATTACTCATACAATATTGTGACTCCTGAACAAAAAGTGCATGTTCATGATCTTAATGCTACGATTCTCCACTTGATGGGCATCGACCATCTACGGCTGACTTATCCCTATCAGGGACGTGATTTTCGACTGACGGATGTACATGGGAAGGTCATTCACGGTGTGACAAGTTGAGTGTTATGTTCGATCACACGGATCACATTGTGGCATGCAAAGCCTGAGAGTGATGAGAGAATTTTTACTTCAAGTTGAATAAAAAATGTTGATGAATTGCTGCCGTTTTTCATTACTCCTTTCTGTAATCGCTGTTTGTTTTTGCATGAAAAACAGCCTGTTTGCAACTCCTCTCGCGCACACTGAAGTAGGAGAATCTGCACAGCAGGCAGTTGGAAATGATCCCGAGGGCAAGAACATTGTTGTCGAATCTGCTTCGGTTGTACCGATTGCCGTCGTGGTCTCAGCACAATCAGAACAACAAAAGCCGTCACATCCGGCAGTGCATGCCATTGATGGTAATCCGGCCACTCGGTGGTGCGGTGACGGGCCTGACATGCCAAACTGGTTCCAACTGAAATTTCAGAAAGCGGTAACAATTTCAAGGGTTGAGCTTGCATGGGAGATCCAGAGTGATTGGATGCAATATGCCATCGAGACTTCGCCGGATGGTCAACATTGGACCGTTTCAACGGATGCGTCAAAGAATACGCAGGCAGGTGTTCGAAGAGAACGATGTGATGCACAGGCTGTTCGGTTCCTTCGCGTGAAGGTGTTGCGTCAGCAGCGTGGCATGTGGCCTAGCCTCAGGGAAATACGACTCTTTGACGGCGGTGGAAACCTTCTTCCATTAAATGTTGAACCCATTACACAAATTGCGTTGGAGGTAGATGCTGCACGCCTGCAAACAGAGGGCAACAGTGTTCCTCGAGTTCATAGGTTAACACCAGCTGAGGAGAAAGAGTTGCTTGCGGAGGTCGCTCTGCCAGAGGGATTTTCCGTCACACTGTTCGCCCCATGGCAGATGGCGAACTACCCGACGTATCTTGCGGCTGCTCCGAATGGTGATCTCTATGTTTCATCAGACGGAAATGGCTCTATTGGAAGACAGCCCCATCGAGGTCGTGTACTACGACTCCGCGATATCGACAATGATGGTAGAGCAGATCAGGTGACCGAGTTTATTCCTGATATTGACTCACCACGAGGCATAGTCTGGGACCATGACCGGCTTTATGTTCTTCATCCGCCACACATCGATGCGTTTTTCGATGCCGATCATGATGGAATCGCCGAGTCGTCTCAGCGGCTTATCTCAAACATTGCCTTTGGTTTCGATAAGCGACCGGCTGACCACACTACAAATGGTCTCGAAATGGGGGTGGATGGGTGGCTTTATGTAGCATGCGGTGACTTCGGTTTTATGGAGGCAACCGGCACTGACGGACGAACGCTCCAGATGCGCGGTGGAGGAGTGGTCCGATTTCGGCCCGATGGAAGCGGGCTTGAGACATATTCTGACGGAACAAGAAATATCTATGGCATTGCCGTGAGCCCAATGCTCGATCTGTTTGCCAGAGATAACACGAATGATGGTGGCGGCTGGAATGTTCGTTTACACCATCTCAGCGGACTTGAAGACCATGGGTATCCACGGTTGTTTCAAAATTTTGCTGAAGAAATTGTAAAGCCACTTGCTGATTATGGTGGTGGTTCTGGCTGTGGCGCATGTTTTATTGACGAACCGGGTATTCCGCCGGCATGGAACAAGCGAGCGTATACATGCGATTGGGGTCGTGGTGCGTCATTTCGACATCCTGTGAAGCGACAAGGTGCAGGATTTGTCGAGAACGGTGAGCCAGAAGAATTTTTCAAAATGCCACGACCGACCGACATTGACGTTGATGGACGGAGCGCTGTTTATCAGGCTGCGTGGAAGGGTCCGGCAACGTTCAAGTGGGATGGCCCCGCGCATGGATTTATCGCCCGAGCAATACCAACAAGCCATGTCCCGACAACACCTCCTGAATTCTCAGTAGTTCACAATATAAATTTAGTAGATATCGTCAAACATTCTGCCAGCCACGTCAGGCGGCTTGCAGCGCAGCGCATGTTGTTGCGGCGTTCCTTCTCGGAGGAAATGAAGAATGCGTTGCTCGAGGTGGTTCAGGATCGTTCCTTACCACTCGAAAATCGTGTCGTTGCACTGTATGCAATCTCACAAAGAGGCCTTGAGAGTCAGGCTAGTCACGATATTTTAGAGATTCTTACGCCAAATATTTCTAACGATGACCCAATTTTACCGATGCTTATTCGTAGCTGTGGTGACTTTGGGATTGACTTGAAGACAGCCGGAACACGTGGTCCGGTTCCTGCGGATCTGCTTGAGCGGTGGCTGTCCAATACTAATCCTCGTTCCATTCTCGAATCAATCATTGCAGCTGTTCGGCAGGATGCAGCAGAAGTCACGGAAAGCATAGCGGTACATCTTGCGAGCCCTGATCCACTCATTGTCCATACAGCTTATCGTGGACTTGTAAAATTAAACGCATACGATGTCGCTTTACAAACATTTGATAATGAGAACCAAATGGTTTGTAGAGGTGCCGCGCTCGCGCTCATGCGGATGCATCAGCCCGAGGTTGTGTCTGCAATGGTAGACCGTTTGCGGGTGGTGCATGAACCAGAGCGTCGAACTCTTATTATTGAGGTCTTGGCTCGGCTTGCTCAGCGAGAAGCAACCTGGAAAGGTGATTCCTGGAGTACGCGACCGGATACAAGAGGCCCTTACTATCAGCCAGAGTTGTGGGAGGAAACCCCAAAGATTCTCACCGTGCTCAATGGCTTGCTTGAAGCTCCTGAGACATCAGGAGCCGAAGCTGCTGGAATCGTTGCGGCACTTGGTCGAAATCGAGTTCGCAATGATCGGGGGCTAGCGGTTTTATTAAACCTTGCTCAGACAAACAGTACGCTTCAAGCGCCGCTGATTCAACAATTGATGCAGCAGGAGGATCTTCCTGCAGAAGCCATCCCAATTCTCACTGCAGCGGTAAAAGAATCAGTTGTTTCACCGGAGTCGTTACTCGGCATTATTTCGTTACTTCTTCGAAACAATAATCCCGACGTGTTTCCTTCTGTTCTTGACGCAATCGTCACCTTGCAGCGTTGTCCTGGCGCTCGGCAGCAACAGAAATTGGCCCGTGTAGCGCTCTTGGCGTCTCCAGTTCTTCAAAACCATGCTGGCCTCTTAAGTGAGCGGTTGCGTGCCGAGGCTAGTGGCCCTGGCGGTGAGTGGTATGCGGCCTGCCTTCTAACAATTGCAAGTGACAGAAAGAGCGAGCAGGAGCCACGCGACAGAAGCCTTCATGCGCTCAATCAGGCGTGGCAACAGGCTGCTGGGCGCCATGCGATTATTCAGGCAGTATCTTGGACAAAATTGCCGATAATGAACGACCGACTCCTTGCCGCCAGCAACGACCCAGATAAACGTATCCAACAGCTTGCAAAAAGTACCATTAAGCGGTTGGGTATCCAGCAAGAAGGTGAAGACACAACGCAGCGTATTGAGGATCTTCCGTTGGTCGACGCAGTTGTGGCAGTGAATTCTTACACTCGCGGTAGCATTGCACTGGGAGAAGTACTTTTCACTCGCGGACAATGCGTTAATTGTCATACGGTGTCCGAGGACGCCCCTGCCAAAGGACCCTTTCTGGGTTCTATCGCAAGGATTTATCGGCGCCCACAGCTTGCTGAGGCAATCCTGATGCCAAACAAGACGATTGCTCAAGGTTTTAAGACAAATCTGCTTTTATTAGAGAGCGGCATTACGGTGACGGGTTTTGTAACAAAGGAGTCTGCAGACGGAATTGTGCTACGAGATGCAAACGGCAAGGAGCAGTCAATTGCTTTTGACGAGATTGATGAACGCATGACACTGCCTACATCTGTTATGCCAGCAGGGCTAATGAACAGATTTACTGTGCATGAAGCAAGCAGTCTTCTTGACTACATCGAAAGTCTTGCAGTGAAGAAAAGCAAGTAACTGTGATGAATTATCGTCGTAACTACCAGGTGTGCTACCGGCCAATTTTTATTTTCAGGCGGGCTGAAGAAACGCAGTAGCGCTTGCACGGTGTCTCAGTGCTGCTGCACAGGGCAGCCTGGCATGGGCTGTGACCACCGGTTCTGAATGCAACGCTGTAATGGCTGGAAGAATTTATGGCCATGAAATCAAAGCCACGAATTACCATCCCGATGTCAGTGTCAGAAGTTTTCCGGTTCATGCCAGGGTTTTGATTTTTGGCCTAACAAAATCCATAGCGAAGTGAAATGCAAAATCCTTGTTTCAAAAAATGTAAGGGATCAAATCATTATCTTTTCACTCGTCGTTTTTTTACAACTTTTTTCTTCACCTTCTTCTTTGCTTTTTTCTTTGCCTTTGGTTTTGTCTCAGCATCTTCTCCATCATCTTTTGGTTTTTGGTGGTCATGCTCTGAAACAATAATCACGTTGTCGCCGAGGTTGAGTTCTTCAGGTTCATCCAAGGGTTTTCCAGATTCATCTAATTTAATATCCGCTTCGGATGTTTTCTTCTTTGCAACCCGTAAGAGCTCTTCGTAGATTTTTTCTCGATCTCCGCCGTTAATAGTTGAGACTGCTGTAGCGACCTCCCCTAAATATCGGAGGAAAATAGTTCGGCGTTGTCCTTCCTGTGCAACTTTTAGTCGTCGCCTGAGGTACATGCCAAGTTTTCGTCCTACCGCTTGGAGAGCTAAACGTATTTCCTTTTGAATCTCTGGATAGGAGGCGATTGCCTCTTTTGACTCACTGGTAAAAGGCACCCACACGCTTGCCATGTGAACCATCACTGTGATTGGACCGCTTGGAAGGCTTCCCCTTGATTGTGAGAGGCCATACGATCGCCAGTTCGTCGATAACATGGTCTGAGTAATTGCGCAGGCTGCGTGTTGGAATTGAAGCGGCACACGATTGGCAAAGCGAAGGACATTCATGCTTTGCCCTTCATCGAGATTGACGTGCTTCATGGCCTCGTGCAGGTCTCGCATCGCCGCTTTTTTAAGCTTCGAGGGAGATTGACGAGGCGCTAGCTTCGCTTCATTTAAAATTTTATCAGCTGCTTCTGTGCCAACACCACCAAATGTGGTTGCAAGGAATTGGCGAAGGCTCCGTGCATCACTTTCAGCCGCAAGTTCCGTGAGTGCTTCAAGTGAGACTTTTCTTGCAGCGACAGCACCTCCGTATGCGAGGGCAGCTTCGATAACAAAAGGATTTCCTCGATAAACTCCAGGAGGTCGTGTTGCAGCCGTAAAAAATTCACCAGGCACGACCTGATGAAGCCCAGCCAATAGTCGCTGTTCACCGATTGGTACAACGCAGTCTGTAGCGGGTGGTGGAATTCGGGTTGATTGGATGGCGGCGTAAAGAGCATCGGCCTCACCACGTCCCAGTTTGCCTGTACTGATACGTGTAGAAAGATCGGCAGCGGTACAAAGTTTTCGGGCTGTTGTGGGTGATACGCGAGAAAAACTCTGGTTGAGAAATTGCGACAATGTCAGTTTTGGCTGCTCTTGGAGCAACGTGACAAGTCGGCCAAGTTCGACACCGTAAGGGTGTGGTTTTATTTCTTTTGGTTCTGGAGGGAGCTCATGGTTTGCTCGTTCCAGCAACCGCTCATTCCCATCTGGCCCCTGAAAATGAATGCGAGCGTGAGGGTTTGCAATCGCCGTTTGTTCTAAGTATTCCTCAACGCTGCCACGACCGCGTTGAAATTTTGCCTCCATCTCGATCGTGACACGCGTGCCATGCTCAGAGTCTTCCTCGAGGTCGTTTCTTGCCACCCATTCAATACCACGCTTGTGCATCATTGTATCACCAGCCTTACCGGGCGGAATATCAACGCCCGCACCTCGGCCATTGAGAATTTCAGGCTGGTTTGTTTTTGTGTCGATGCGTAGTTCGTAGTAGTGAGCAGGATCCTTACGAGAAGTCTTTGAAATGATTTTGACCGGTTTGCCGGTTGTGAGCACGCCGTACATTCCAGCAGCGGAGATTCCAATTCCTTGTTGCCCTCGACTCATTCTCAGACGATGAAACTTCGAGCCGTATAAAAGTTTTCCAAAGATAAGAGGTATCTGTTTTCGAACGATACCGGGCCCGTTGTCTTGTACGCTTACAGCAAACCGATTGCCAGTCTCACCAGCCTGATCGATACGAACCCAGATTTCTGGAAGGATGCCTGCTTCTTCACATGCATCAAGTGAGTTGTCGACAGCTTCTTTGACGCTCGTCAGCAGTGCTTTTCTTGGAGAGTCAAAGCCGAGGAGGTGGCGGTTCTTCGCAAAGAACTCACTGACTGAAATATCTCGTTGTCCGGTCGCAAGTTTCTGAGCAGAGGCTCGCCGTTTTGTTCGTGGTCTTTTTACCTCTGCTACCGAGGCCAAACTCTCTTGAGTCGCAGTACCACGAGAGGAACGGGCTTTTGTTTTTTTCTTTTTCCTGGTTCTTGTTGAAGAAGCGGCCATAGTTCTACAAATTTGGGGATTCGACTGGAATGAAGTCCGGATTTCGGTGGTCCGGGTAAGTGAGGCAAAGTGTAGTGATATTTCCTATTCAAAATCCAACCGTAGCGATAGGTCTGCCGGGGCAGACTTTATCCGTGGGGTTATTGGAATGGCTTCGCAGGTGTCTCCATGATGCTACTGGGGCGGGTATGCCGAAGCGATTTCAGGGGGAATTTCTTCCCTGGAGGGATCGTGATGGATCATGGGTAAGGGCCATGGAGGGCCGTCCTGTGATTTCTGAGCGCCGGTGTCTGGTGCGTAAGAGGACTTTTGCAGGCGATCAAAGTGACGAAATGAGAGCTTCTATGGAGAAAAAACAATGAGTGCTCGACGAACCCGAATCGCCATGATGCTGTGTGCTGTCATCACTGCGGGATTGTTTTCTCAGGTTGTTCGTGCCAATCCAATAAATGGAGGTGTCGAGGCCCCAGTACCAGATGTCTTCTCGAACTACTACTATCCGCCGATTCCTCCGGGTCCATACCCAGGGGTAGGAGCGCAACTCTACGTGTCACCACAACCTGTACCAGCTCGTGTTGGTCATACATGGGTTACGTATCCACCATTCATGCCCCATGAGTTTCTCTATCAGCACCGGCGGCGGTACGTGCGCTGTTCCGGAGCGATGGGTATGCGAAATGTTACTCATGCCTATTGGTGGTAAAGGCAGATTTACAAAGTGTGATTTTTACTAACTAGCGAAAGAAAATGACTGATGAAGACCTCCCACGTTCTACTGCTCAGCCGTGTGGTAATGGCAGCCATTATCACTGTCACTTTTTTGCAGGCCGTTGAGGCTGGAGGCCACCGAGCGACAGAGAAACGATATTTCCTAAGGGGTCGAAACAAGAGCTGGCATAGTGGTTGGTATAATCCAGATGTGGGTCGACCTGTTCCATTGGTCGTGCCACCGACGGCCGAGTTTGTGAGCGAATACAGTTGGGGTGTACCCAGTTCCCGAGTAATGCCTCTCTATCAGCAGTACCGCAAACCATACCCCGGTGCGGCCTATGTGCCGGGGTCTCGTCCACTTATGCCAACGCCTCAGCATCCGAGTGATACCGTGCAATTTGGGATTCATGCAATACGAGGGCCATGGGGCAGTTACTAAAGCGTGCACACGCCATCCCACTCCTATAGTGTATGGCAGCCTTGTATAGATTCGTCGGTATTGAAGTGTGTTGAAACAGTGCGTTCTTTGTTTCTTTGGAATGGCATGGTCTACTGAAAAGACGGTCGTGTTCTGTAACTGTCTTGCTTCAGCCCTTCTGTCTGTCCAATTTGAATCCATGCAACGCTCGCTAGAAAACACATTTTTTCCACTCTGATTTGTTCGGTGAGTAAGATTTCTCGAGTGAAGGCGATTGGTATGAGGGACGACACGGCCAAGTGATTTTCTTTGATACGGAATAGAAGAGTGCACTTACCTCAACAACAACTCATAGTACAAATGACTTTTGTCATCAGCCTACTCGGGGGGGCGGGTGTTCCATTCACAGTTCAAGCGAGTGTTCAGGATGATGAGCGGTTCTTTGAATTAAAAGTGCGACCGCTTCTCGTATCAAAATGTTATGAGTGCCATTCTTCAGATACTTCAGAGGCCGGCCTGAGGCTCGATAGCCATTCATTTGTCTTGCGAGGAAGCGATAATGGTGCAGTAGTTACAGCCGGCAACATTCAGAAAAGTAAGTTGATCACCGTTATTAAGGCAAGCGGTGATACATCAATGCCTCCCGATGGAAAACTTGCACCAGAAGAAATCAAAATATTGGAAGAATGGGTTACGCGCGGTGTGCCCTGGAGCGGAATAGGTTCCGAAGAAAATCCGCTTGCTCATGGAAGTGAGTCCATACCCGAGAGAATTGCTTTCACAAAGAAAACGCATTGGTCATTTCAGCCTATCCTTTTGCATAACCCACCGGTCTTAAAAGATAAATTGCCGGCTCACCTTCGCGAAAAGTGGTCGAACAATCGAATTGACCGGTTTCTTGTCAATGCGATGCTTGAACAAGGAATTCGTCCTTCTGAGCAAGCGTCACCCTACGCACTCATTCGAAGGCTGTCCTATGACCTCACTGGCCTTCCTCCTTCTGTTGATGATGTTGAAGCATTCGTAGCAAATCCTTCTGAACCCGCTTACCGAGCGTATGCAGAGCGTCTTCTTGATTCTGCAGAGCATGCAGAGCACTGGGCTCGCTATTGGCTTGATCTCGCCCGCTATGCGGACACTATTGGTTATGCATTTGGTGGACAGTCGAATAAGAGTCCATTTGCGTGGACGTATCGGGACTGGGTCGTACAATCTTTTCATGATGATCTGCCTTATAACCGGTTTGTCGCACTGCAAGTGGCAGCCGACCTGATAACACCCAAAGTGCCAAAAAAGGATCTTGCAGCACTTGGCTTTCTGACAGTTGGACGAACCTTTCGGGGCAATGTTCATGACATTATTGATGATCGAATAGACCTTGTGACTCGTGGGCTGATGGGGCTGTCTGTTGCCTGTGCTCGCTGCCATGATCACAAGTATGAACCGATTGGTATCGATGACTATTATGCTCTTCACGGCATCTTTGCCAGTACTGAAACGCCTGAAAAGTTGCCAATTATTGGAGAGCCTCCGCAGACTCAAGAAGCCAAAATATTTGCTGAAAAGATGGCAGAGCTTGAGCAGAATCTTGTTGACCACGAACAAGCAATCTATGACCGAGCCCTTCGAGAAGCGGTTGCACATGCGGCAGATTATCTGATCGAAGTTGCTCGGCCGTCAGAAAAGAAGGATGGAAGACTGCCGCAAATGCAGGATGGTTATGAGATCAGGCCTATCATCCTCGGGCGGCTGGAGAGACTTCTTCGTGCTAAAAATCCTTCCCATCCTGTTCTTGGTCCCTGGGTGCAGCTTTCCAATGTGCCCGATAATAAGTTTGCATCAAGTGCTGATGAGATACTGAATCAATGTATTGGTTCCATTCCTAATCTAAATATGTGCGTTGAGCAGGAACTTATTTCTACAAAGCCTCATTCACTGCATGATCTTGCAGCTGCATACGGCCGTCTTATTGCGAGAGTTGTTTCCAATGAAAATGAAGAAGCGAAGAGGCTGATTCAGGAGTCAAAAGATTTTCGTGCGCTCTGGTTAGTATTTGGCAAAGTAGGAACCCCCTTTGTCGTTCTGGAAAATGAGTGGAAGAGTGTCTCGAAGCGATCGGAGCGAGACGAGCACAGCAAAAGAAAGAGGAGAATTCTTGCACATCAGGCAGACTCACCCGGTGGTCCTCCTCGAGCTATGGTTCTTGTTGATAAAGCCAAACCGACTGAGAGTTTTGTTTTCTTACGAGGGAGTCCAGGGAGGCGAGGAGAAAAGATAGACCGGCGGGTTCCTCAGATTCTCGGCGGGGAGCTTGTTGATAAACGAACAAGTGGCCGTCGCGATCTTGCAGACATGATTGTCAGTCCCAAAAATCCTCTGACAGCTCGTGTCTTTGTGAACTGGGTATGGACCCATCATTTTGGCCAGGGTCTTATCCCTACTCCGGGAGATCTTGGTTTGCGGGGTGAGCCCCCATCTCATCCGGAATTACTCGATGACCTTGCAAGGCGATTTATTGATGAAGGGAAATGGAGCGCACGATGGCTTCATCGAGAGATCATTTTCAGTCAGGCCTGGCGGCAATCATCAATCGCGCAACCAGAAGCATTAGTGAGGGACCCAGGGAATACGTACTACAGCCGATCTCGTCGTCGGCGTCTTTCGTGGGAGTCTTGGCGAGACAGCCTTCTCGTGGCTGCAGGTACACTCCAGCTCAGCCCACGTGGTGGCCCGGGCATAGATCCACTTGACCCAAGGAACGGTGCGAGGCGAACGCTTTATAGCTGGGTTGATCGACAGGATGTGCCCGGGGTTTTGAGGGCATTTGATATTGCTAACCCAGATATGGCAGTCCATGTTCGGCCTGCTACGCTGGTTCCTCAGCAGGGTCTTGTCATGCTGAACTCCCCACTCGTTATTGATGCAGCAAAGAAAGTGGCTGAGCGATTGCCAGACGAATCCAATATTCAAGCACGTATCAAACAGCTTTGGGAAATTGTCTTCGCTCGAAATCCTCGAAGAGACGAGGTTCAAATGGTGCAAGATTGGATAGAAAGAGCAAAAGGTTCATCATCAGGTGACTTTGGTATTTGGCCGCAACTTGCTCAAGCACTGCTGGCAACAGCTGAATTTCAATATGTTGATTAATCAATACATTCGAAGAGGATTGAGATTATGAACTCCAACCATCTATTTCGAGATTTTTCAAGGCGAGAACTGCTCAAGCGTTCTGGCCTTGGTGTCGGTTGGATGGCTGCTTCAACAGTTCTTCAAGAGAGTCTTCATGCGAATCCGTCGACTCTGAATCAACATAATCCAGTTACGCTTGCAGCGCGTCACCCACACTTTCCTGCGCGTGCAAAAGCAGTCATTCATATTTTTGCGAATGGTGGACCAAGTCATATAGATACATTTGATCCCAAGCCGAAACTTGAAGAATATGCTGGCCGTGAAATCCCTGGGTCATTGAAAACAGAGCGACGAACAGGGGCAGCGTTGCCGTCACCGTTTCAGTTTCAACAACATGGAGAAAGTGGACTGCCGGTGAGTGAACTTTTTCCATCGGTGGCCCGGCACGCGGATCGATTGCTTGTTGTTCGATCAATGCACGCAGACGTGCCTAATCACGAGCCTTCGTTGCTGCTTATGAATTGTGGCGATGGGAGACTTGTCCGTCCCTCAGCAGGGGCATGGGTGACATACGGTCTAGGGACAGAAAATCAAAACCTTCCAGGCTTTGTTGCAATGTGTCCAGGTGGCTATCCAATATCTGGTCCAGCAAATTGGCGGAGTGCATTTCTGCCAGGTGTGTTTCAGGGGACGTACATAGATACAAAAAAGAAAAAAGTCGACGAACTGGTTGAGTGCATTCGTCACCCGGTGCTAGATGAAAAAGTGCAGCGGGAGCAATTTGAGTTGATGACAGCCCTTGATCGGAAACATCTTGAACAAAGAAAGAATGACGCTGCGATGGAGTCGAGGATCGCCAGTATGGAACTTGCTTGGCGAATGCAGTTTGAAGCAGGAGAGGCATTCGACGTTACCGAAGAGCCAAAACATATTCTTGAGCGATATGGGGACACACCGCATGGTCGCCAACTACTTATTGCAAGGCGGCTTGTTGAACGTGGTGTCCGCTACGTTCAGGTTTGGCATGGAAAAGATCAACCATGGGACAGCCACCAGGAAATCGAAAAAAATCATCGGAAGCTTGCTGGTGAAGCCGATAAGCCAATTGGTGCATTACTTGATGATTTAGTTGGCCTCGGCCTACTCGATAGCACATTAGTGCTATGGGGTGGTGAGTTTGGTCGCACACCAACCGTTGAACTGCCCAATGATGCCGGAACAAAAACTGCCACAGGACGAGATCATAATCACCACGGATTCACAGTTTGGATGGCGGGAGGTGGTGTCAAAGGCGGTGAGGCATATGGTGCGACAGATGAGTTTGGTTTTCAAGCAGTCGAAGACCCCGTTCACGTCCATGATCTTCAGGCGACAATGTTGCATCTGCTAGGACTTGATCATAAGAAATTGACGTATCGTCATAGCGGTCGCGATTTTCGCCTCACGGATGTTCATGGTCGCGTCATCCATGATTGGCTAGCGTGAGAGTCAATCGATCGTATCTTGTGACGATTTCAGACTGTATTGAGAAAGCTTTTCACGGGCCAAATTGGCCCAGGGGCTTTCGGGTGCCAGTGAAAGAAATCGAAGAAGATGGTGTTCAGCTTTCTTCTCACACCCGGCCTCCATATGAATTCCTGCGAGGTGCCAGTGCGCATCAGCATATTCAGGTTGTTGCTTGAGGACGCCTTCAAGAGCGGCGGTTGCCAATTCCACATCGCCCTGTTCAGCAAGAACGCACGCTAGGCTGGCGCGGGCTTCCAGATGATCTTCGTCAAGTTCAATAACCGTATAATAGCGTTCTCTCGCTGCGGCCAAATCACCTGCTCGGTATAAGGTTTCTGCCAGCATGAAGGTAACCGATGCACAAGGGCCATCTGCTTGAAGTACGGCACGTAAAGCTTCAGAAGCCTCAATGAAATTGCCTGCTGCCTCAAGATCAGCCGCAATGTCGAGAAGTTCTGCTGAAGAAGGGATGTCCGAGGTGTACTCGTCTTGGAATTCAATGACAACCTCTGGATGAAAAGTGTCAAGGAATGGAGTAAGTGAGAGCGTTTCGGGTTGCTCGGCCATCTTGGATGACTCATGGCCCATATCGGCATTGATGCCACAGGCATAAAAATCTAACTGCATCTGCCCACCAGCAGACAGAAGGTGATCATCACGACGAAGACTGAGTCTATGGCCATCAACAACAATCCGATTAATTACTTCAGCAACGCGGGATTCATCACCCTTTGTAAAAAGATGTATTTTGTGACTCAGTTCTCGAAGTGATAAACCTGAGCAAAGCAGTCGTGACAGGTCCTTTGCGACGACCAACATCGAGTAGTCATACCAGTCAATTGAGCCGGAAGACCGCGTGGCATGAATCAATTTGTTTCGACGCCAGTGGCGGATAGTTGCTTGGCTGACATCAAGAACATCCGCCATCATTGCTACGGTATAAAGCCGAGTGACTGCGACCGAATCCTCAGGAAAGAGTTCAAATGACTGAGAGTCATTGACTACGGGCCCGGGCAAACAAGATGTTTGTTCGACATCTGTTCCTGATGGTTTCATATTCAGTAGTTTTCAACGAGTTTGAAGAAAAAGTGAGTTTCTCGTGTGGTTTGTTCTACCTCACAGGCACTGAAGCAATCCAGCCCTCAAGGGTATCAAGATTACGCGGGAGTCCAAAGTTTCGCTGTAAGGCTGCATGTCCAGCCTGCAGGCTACAGAGAACTGCATCAAGAAGGTCACCCCGAGCATCAGCGATAATACGTTGCCTCCACCTACGATTCGCCTCAAAGCGTATCGAGAGTCCTGCTTCGCCAGCTGAAACAGCATCAAGAATAAGTTTTCTACGATCCTTTCGTTCGCGTGTCTGTTTTGGCGGAGAGTCGCTCTTGTATGAACCCCGAACGATCTTGCGTGCTGTGAATCCGGGATACGCCTCCAGAGCTATGCGTTTAATGTGACTTCTTTTGCGAGGATAGCGATGTGCTGGAAATGCGAGGTCGGCCTCAAGCATCCGTGTCATGCCTGCGTGCATCATCCATGCAACTGGTGGATTCGTCCATCTCATTGCGGGGCTCGACCCTGCTGGCTTATCAGCCTTCCTCCAGGCAAATTTATTTCCAGATGGACGAGCATTACACCAGTTACGAAACGTGTTTCTGAGATAGTCTCGTGACTGTCCGCAGAAAAAGTGTACAAATTCATTCCATTGTGTCGGCCACTGCTCATGTTCTATGAGTTCACGGGGCTGCCCAAATGGTAAATCAAAACCACCAATCCACTGGAGAGGCTCTTTAAGCATGCTTTCAAATGCTTCCAGCGTTTTGATCTCACGAATGGTCTGGAGTCGATAGACAGGGTCAGTGGTTGTTGGCATCAAGCCCACAGCAACAGTGATTGGCTTGCGGTGAGTTGGTGCAGATGAAAAGTCGACACCAAGAAGATATTGCTCTTTCACGGGGCAGTGTGTCCTAGAGGACAACGGCATGGTGCTTCAGCACTTAAGAAATTTGAGTGGGCACTCATTATGAAATCACTCGCTGCTGATCAGATGCAATCAGTAAAAATGGTACAGTAGAGCTGTTGGATGGCGGGCGTGAATCAGGAGCAAGCGGGTCGGTATCACATGACTCGTTGCCCCAGTCTGTTTGTAGTAACTAGTCGCATGTATTTTTATATCACTCATGATGGAATGCCGCATCATCAACAGAAAACTTCCAGCTTTACAATCTTTCAGATGACATTGGTGAAAACGTAAACGTCGCAGCAGCCGAAACAGACCGAGTGAAGGATATGACGATGCAGTACAAAGAACTTGTTACTGCAGGAAGTAGCACGCCGGGACCAAAGCAGCAGAATGATGTGGTCGTTACCGTTTACCCAACTAAGTTGTATGCGTTGTTGGGGGTGCCGGAATTGGTTGAAGTTTTAGTGACGTACCAGCAGCTGGGGTCGGTTCTGCTGGCATTGAATTTTTCGGGTCAATGTCTCCGGCAGGTCGATTTGTTTGAATCGGTTTTCGTCCAAATGAAGATGATCCAGTTTCTGGACTGACATGATTCAATTCCGAATCCTTCCACCCCTCATTGCTTGACGGGGGTACATCAGTCGGTCTGTCACTGAAGGTCTTTATCGGGCCATTGCCTGTGACGGGCGCCTGAGTCGCTGGTGCCTGAGTCGCTGGTGCCTGAGTCGCTGGTGCCAGCGTAGGAACTGTCGAGTTTGCTGGCGTCATCGGAGGCGTCGTAGCTGGAGGAAGAGCGGGCACTGGTGCAGTTTGTGGTGCGACAGGCAGTGGGTTTCCACACGGATCAAGGGGCACGCGTGTCACAACGGTACGAGGTTTGCGGACGACATATGAGTAAGGGATCTGTTTTGCGACGACTCGTGGTACTTGAGCGGTTCGTTGTTCAGCAACATATTTGCATACCTGTACTGAAATTGGCTCTACCCTCTGTTCAGCAACATACTTAAGCACCTGAACAGGCACTTGTCGCACCTGTTCCTCAGCAACATATTTGCATACTTGCACAGGAACCTTGTTTTCAACTCTTTCGACTACTTTTCGAACTGTTTGAACAGGCACCTGTCGAACCTGGACCTCTGGTACCATTTTCAATGTTTGTACCGGAATTTGTTGAACAACTTGTTCATCCACATAGCGAACGGTCTGGACTGGTACTTTTCGAGTAACAACTCGATTCACGTAGGTTGTCTGTGGTACCTGAACAGGAGTCACTGTTGGTTGGTAAACGCGATTGACCTGATTCACAACGACGCCTGGGGTAACATTCCATCCAAGCCCACCTCGTCTCCAGGAGGTCACTCCCGTGTAAGGATTAAAGTAGCTCACGCGAGGCTGCCAGCCGAGTGAGGTATAGCCAGGTGTTACGACCGGAGTCACTGTATCAATAGGGGTACTGCTGACAGAATAGGCCGTTCTCATTGTTGTGACAGGTTCAGTGATCGAATACGCCTCCTGTCTCTCTGATGTTTCGTAAACTGGTCGACGAACGGTGCTCACCCTTTGTTGTACGCTGGTTTCATAGACAGGCTTCATGACTGTGTATCGCTCTTCACGAGTGCTCGTTTCCACAACGTCTCGAACAACGTCGTAGCTGCGATCTTGAACCACTGTTTCATAGACAGGCTTCATGACCGTGTATCGCTCTTCACGATTCTGAGTTTCCCAAACTGGTCGTTGGACGGTATAGCGTCGTTCACGTGTCTCCGTTTCCCAGACAGGTTTCTGCACCGTATACGTCTTGGTGTCATAAACTGTCTCGTATGTCATTCTGTACGCAGTCATCTGCTGTTCGTCGTATACCGTTTGGTAATCCAAACGGTAGGACTGGGAAACTACGGGCGCGGTGATTGCTTGACCGCAGCATTGACCAGCGCTGGGTGTAGTAGCCAGAAAAGCAGAAAGTCCACAGAGTGACACTCCTGCTTTCATCAAGAAAGGAAGAAGACGATTGACCGACGCTCGTGCAACACAACGTTGGAAAGAAACCATCACATAAACTCCGAAAAGGTACTTCGAGGACTCTTCCGAGCCTAATTGCTTGGAAATGTCTTTCAACCGAATTGTTAGGATTCTTGAGCCTTTTTTCTCGAAAAAATGAGGCTCTAGTCCGCATGAACGGCGCATTCCATCCAGTTTTAAATGAGAGCTGGTAGACGAGAGGGATTGGCGAAAGAGGGCGGCATTTTCCGTTAGCTATACCGCTCTAGAAGCCTTCTGCTGCGTCTGTCCAGTTTCTGGACAGCTGGGATCAGGTAGCAAATACCATCACAATCAGTGATGGAGACGCTCCCGTCTGGATGCCAGACCACTCCGTCGGAAGAGGCTTGCTCAAAGGTATTCTGCCCTCGGTCGGTAGCAACGTGCCACTGACGAGGCGTTCCTCTCGATACCGACTCAATTGAATGAATTCGGGGCAGGAATTCCTCTTGTTCCAATTGGCTTTGAATAAATTGTCGATGGGTCAATGAAAGTGAATCAGGGTCCTTAATCCAGATGATTTCATGACCGTTGCTGTCGACAACAGCGACTGGTCCATCTGCAGCAGTGAATGGAAATGCTCGAACAATACGTACTGCTCCATGGCTATCACCTGTAGGTGTAAGCAAGGTGACTTTTCCGTCTGATGAACACTTGAATCTACAGTCTTCGATATTCATATGAAGCACGTTCGATATTCTCTGTATGTGAATGTCACTAGAAATTTACACGTATTCAAAATGTTTTTTCTTCTGTAGTAGATTCAGTGTCGTACGGAGTCTTTGCAGTGAGGTCTTGTTCATGATTGTCAATGATTTGGGTTTGGTACAGGCGGGCGTAGGTGCCGCCAATAGCAAGTAGTTCGTCATGTGTGCCAATTTCAACAATCTGACCATGCTCAAGTACAACTAAACGGTCTGCCCGGCGAAGCGTAGCAAGCCTATGGGCAATTGCTATTGTGGTTCGTCCCGTCACAAGTTGCTCTATGGCGTGTTGAATAACTGATTCAGTCTCAGCGTCAACACTTGATGTCGCTTCATCAAGGATAAGTATTGCAGGGTCAACTAAAAGTGCTCGGGCAATTGAAATCCGTTGTCGTTCGCCACCAGAGAGTTGGGCTCCGCGTTCACCAACCCGTGAATCGTATGCATGAGGAAGACGAAGAATAAATTCATGTGCTCCTGCAGCTCGGGCGGCAGTAACAATTTCTTCCCGCGACGCCTCTGGTCGTCCGTACGCAATATTTTCGGCTATCGACCCAAAGAAAAGAAAGGGTTCCTGCAAAACGCATCCGATATGTCGCCGGTAGTTATTCAGAGCAAGGTCACGAAGATCAATTCCATCAACACAGATAGAACCACTACTTGGATCATGAAAACGACAGATAAGATTTGCAAGTGTTGTTTTTCCCGCACCGCTGGTTCCAACAAGCCCGATCATTTCCCCCGCTTTAATGGTGAGGTTAATTCCATGAATGACTTCGCGGTTGCCATAACGGAAATGAATATTCTGTAAATCAATCTTCCCTTTGAAGTGTTCAATTTGATGGGGAACAGTGGGCTCTGCCACTGTCGGTTGGTAGTCAAGAAGGTCACAGATTCGTTGTGCGCTTGCGGCTGCCCGTTGTGTTGCAGGAACCATTCGCACCATGGACTCAACCTTGCCATAAAACCGTGATATGTAGGCGAGGAAAGCGGTCAGTGTTCCAACAGTGACAGAGTTATTGAAAACTAACCACACCCCGCTTGCCCAAATGACAAGGACTCCAAATTCACTGAATAGTGTGACAAGTGGGCCAAAGTAACTCCAGGTAATGTTCACATGGTCATTCGCCTCAAGAACACGACGATTAGCACGCCTGAATCGACTGATCTCCCGCTTCTCTTGAGCAAATGCTTTTACAACACGAATTCCTGGAATCGTATCAGCTAAAGCACTCGTCATATCAGCCCAGGCAATACGGCTACGAGAAAATCCTTGGTGCAATCTGCCACGGACAGAGTAGACAAGCCAAATGACAAAGGGAAACGGTACAAGAGTCATCACTGCAAGCAGCGGAGAAATGGTAAATAGCACAATGGCAGTGAATACCACGAGAAGAAGATTTGAGAAAAAATCGATGAGACTAATCGATACATAGTTGTTCAGCCGCTCAGTATCACTCCCAATTCTTGAAATGAGGTCGCCGGTTCGGCGGGTGGCAAAAAAATCGAGTGATAATGACTGCACGTGAGCGTAGGTCCGAATTCGCATGTCCGCGGTGATGCGCTCACTGACCCAGGCAAGTATCCATGTTCGCCCCCATCCAAGAGAAGAAGCAAGAATGGCTGCTGCAGCTAGGCCGGCAAGGTATGGTACAGCGGTTCCAATAGCTACATGCTCTCCAGACTGCTGTGGTATGAGTACCTTGTCAACAAGTGGCATTGTGAGATATGGAGGCACGAGACTGGCAAAAGTAGTGGCAAGCGCAAGTACGGTACCGATCGCGACAATTCGCCAATATGGACCGGCAAAGCTGAGTACCCGAATAAGCGCAGCAAATGATCCCGTCGTTATTTTTTTTGATGCCTTGGGGGTTCGACTGTCACCATTTGGGTTGTATTTTAAAGTCGATTTATTACTTGAGAACAAATCGTTACGTGCTGTTTTAAAACTATCAATCAGTCGTTCAACGTCAGGTGTGATGCCAGCACTAAATTTCCAGCATTTAAGAACATCCTGACCCGCACGTAGTTCAATTTGGCCAATCGTAGGCCGATTTGTCAGAGTTAGTTGAAGATCTTTTTGTAGTGGCCAGCAATATTGTGCGAGGATTTTGCATTCGTCAATTCGATGTTGTGCCGGAGGAGGGTGACCTTTTCCTGCGTACAGGGCCGCCGTAGAGATTGCCAACCAGCTCGAACCGAACTGTGCTTTGTCGTCAAGATTGATATGACAGCATGCAAGCAAAGTCTCTGATGTTTCGGATTCGGCACGATCAAAGGATTCAGCTGATGGCATTTTTAGTCGCATTACAGATGCTGTAACATATTTTGCTGAAAGCGTAGGAAATCGCTGAAGAGTCGTGTATAGAAATTACACACAATGGTGCCTCGTTGTGTGAAAAACCTACCGACTGAAATTGCAGGAAAAGTCAGAGTATGATTTAAATTGGTTTCGAGGCAATTTTGAAGATTGTTGAAATGGGGCAGGAAAGGGAGTATTTGAGTCAACGCCAACTGTTTTTAATGATGCGACAGTGTGAGTTTGCTTATTTTTGGCACACAGTATGCAGGTGTGAGTATTCTAGAGGTTTGATCCAAAGACAGAGATTCTTCGGTAGCTTCAGGTCGAAATGGCGGCCTTTTCGAGGTTGTTTCATCAGAAATGGTTGAAAGTACGGGCAAACAGAAGAATCTCAAAGGAATAAAACTTGGAATCGGAATTATCAAACACTATCGTAACACGGTTCTGTCAAACTAAAGCGTGTTGGAGAGAATTAAAAAATATATGGCTCATATGTTCCCCTGCCTCCGTTCGCTGGTTTCGATGCCGCCGCGTCATTTTGAGAGTTTTGATCCGGTCAGGGCAGGCTGCGAACAAAGAGATTCCAAGCCGGTTATTTTATTGTCATTCACCGTTCGTTCAGAACCCTAATTTGAATAATCCAAGACTCTAGCCCGATTCCTTTTGATGAATTCTCCTGTGGTGACTTCCGCCTATGAAAATTGACAATATAAAAGTGCTTCGAGGTCCTAATCAGTGGGCCCGTTTTCCTGTTCTTGAAGTCCGTGTTGATCTCGGATGGCTTGAGGAATATCCCTCACATACGCTTGCCGGTTTTAATGAACGATTGATGAATTGGTTGCCGACAATGATCGAGCATCGTTGCTCGATTGGTGAGCGTGGTGGGTTTTTTGAACGATTACGCACTGGTACTTGGATGGGGCATGTTCTTGAACATGTAACGCTCGAACTTCAATCACTTGCTGGTACAGAAGTTGGATACGGTAGGGCACACGAAACGAAAAAAAAAGGTATCTATAACGTCATCATTGAATATAAGGAAGAAGACTTTGCAATTCATTGTTTGAATACAGCACACGCACTCCTGGTTGCTGCAATAGAAGGAAGTCATTTTGATGTTGGGCAGACCATAGAAAGTTTGCGTGAGAAGTTGCTTCTCGAACAACTTGGTCCGAGTACCAGATCAATCGTGGAAGCTGCACGTCGTCGAGACATACCCGTACGTAGGCTAAGTGAGGGATCACTTGTTCGGCTTGGAATTGGGTCTAAGCAGCGTCGGATTATTGCGGCTGAGACTGACCAGACATCGGTTGTCGGTGAGACCATAGCGCAAGACAAGGAACTGACTCGAGGCTTGCTTGAAGAAGCCGGTATTCCAGTTGCAAAAGGGAAGCCAGTTTTCTCTGCTGAAGAAGCTTGGCAAGTAGCAACAGAGATTGGTTTGCCAGTAGTCATCAAGCCTCGTTGTGGCAATCAGGGGCGAGGTGTTTCGGTTGGATTAACAACTCAAGATGAGGTTTTTGAAGCATACAGCGTAGCAATTTCGGAGGAGGAAGAGGTTGTTGTTGAGCGTTGCCTGGCAGGTGATGATTATCGGCTGTTAGTCATTGGTGGTGAGCTTTTTGCTGCGGCACGTCGTTGTGCACCTTGCATTACAGGTGATGGTAGTTCGACGATTGAAAATCTTGTTCAAAAAGAAAACAGGAATCCACGGCGTTGCGATGACCATGCAGGATCACTCTCTCTTTTATGCCTTGATGCCGCTGCTGAGGTTGCCCTGCGTGAGCAAGGATTTTCAAAGGAATCTATCCCGAATGATGGGCAGCTTGTTCTTCTCCGTCGGAATGCAAATCTGAGTACTGGAGGCACAGCTGAGGACGTCACAGATCTGGTACATCCACATACAATTCGGCTCGCTATTGATGCGGTGCGAGTTGTTGGGCTTGATATTGCCGGTGTTGATATTATGGCGACACGGATTGATCAGCCTTTAAGTGCTCAGCATGGGGGTGTTGTTGAAATTAATGCATGTCCCGGGCTTCGGATGCATCTGGAGCCGACGGTTGGAGGATCACGGGACGTCGGTTCGGCGATCATCAGTACGCTTTTCACAACCGGCGATGATGGTCGGATTCCTGTTGCCGCAGTGACCGGTACAAATGGGAAAACAACAGTGACCCGTCTGTTAGCTCATGTAGCCTCAGCGGGGGGAGCAACAGTTGGCATTGCCTGTACTGAAGGTGTCTGGGTCGGTGACAGACAACTTGATTCGGGCGATTGTAGTGGGCCAGCAAGTGCACGGCGAATATTAGCGCAACCGAACGTAACGACGGCTGTACTCGAAACAGCAAGAGGAGGAATTCTTCGCGAAGGGTGTGGGTTTGATGCTTGTGATGTAGCCGTTGTTACTAATATTGCCTCGGGTGATCACCTTGGTCTGAATGAAATCGATACTCCAGAGCAACTCGCCTGGGTGAAAGGCGCAATTGTTGCCGCTGTGCGGCCTAGTGGTGCAGCTGTCCTCAATGCAGCAGATCCGCTGGTTGTCGATATGAAGAAGTGGTGTCAGGGTCGGGTGATTTATTTTTCTCTGAATCCAGAATTTCCTGTCCTCACAGAACACCTAGCCTCAGGAGGTCTTGGAGCGACTATCCGTGACGGGTGGATCGTACTGTGTGATGGACCACGTGAAACTCGATTAGCAAATTTAGAAAAAGTTCCCTTGGTT
>WLWH01000479.1_pt1 | contig 32383 bp, 41 predicted proteins | sample 6712741 | NCBI WGS metagenome assembly WLWH01 (sample SAMN12718694, study PRJNA515312) | sponge metagenome | isolation source: marine sponge | host: Mycale hentscheli | place: New Zealand: South Island, Marlborough, Capsize Point | collected 2003-05-01
TGTGCTAAGGTATTTGTAGAAGGTGGTGGAAAGATAGAAGAAGAAATCGAAGTCATAGAAGAAGCAGAAGATACTAAGTATACAATTCGTGTAAAAGATAAGAAGACTGGAAGAGAGTATCTGAGAAAAGCAGATCGTGCCAAGATTTCTGAACTGAGATCAAATCCAAATATTTCTTCTGTTGAGATTACCGGAAGAAAGGATACTGATACTTATGATAAGACTGGTCAAAAGACTGCTAAGGTGAAAGCAGGTAAAGGATTGGATCCTGTTGGTAAAGAAGATGATGATATTAATAATGATGGAAAAGTAAATAAAACCGATTCTTATTTAAAAAATCGTCGTAAGACAATTGGTAATGCAATTGCAAAAGAAGAAGTCATCTATGAGAAAGAAGAGAATGGTGATAAGAAGATTGATGTAATGAAGAAGGGAAAGAATACTGTAAAGGTTAATCCAAGTCTTGGTGAGAGTATTCGTGCAGAACTTGATTTACTGAAGGCACAAAGAATTGCCGAACAGGATGCTTCTATGAAGCAGCAAGAAGACGAGAAGAAAAAGGAACAACTTGCCGCACAGCAGGGCAAGAAAGATAAGATGATGAAGATGAGAATTCTTCAAAATAAAATGAGAGCAGTTAGAGGTGGAGCAGAAATCGCAGCATCTCATGAATTGGAAGGTGATACTATTGCCGAAGGTGAAGGAACGATGCGTTATTGTCCTGCCTGTGATAAAGATGAGACGAGAGAAGAGTGTAAGGCTGGTGGAGAATATTGGGATGAGAACTCTAAACCTGCAAAGGAAGAAGATCCAAGATCAATGCCTGCTAAAATCAATCTTGCCAAGAACAAGTTGAGGGCAATGGGTCTTAAGATGTCTTATGATATGGAAGGTGATATGGTTGAAGCAACCGAAGATTCACTGAAAGATCGTCGCATGGAACGTGGTGGTGTTGGTGGTAACATCCGTTATGACAAAGCACCTAGTAATAAACCCAATACATTTGGTAAGAAAAAACCAAAGTATGATGGAATGTCTGCCGTCGAAAAAGTGAAGGCAAGCATTGAGAAACGGTATGGTAAAGGTGCCATTATTGATACTAAGAAGAAGTAATGCCTGCAGTATCACAAAAACAGCAGAAGTTCTTTGGAATAGTTCGTGCCATCCAAAAAGGTGAGATGGCACCGACGACTCCTGAGACTGCAAAGGCAGCTGCCGATATGAAGAAGAAAGATGTAAAGGATTTTGCATCTACTAAACATAAAGGTCTTCCTGAAAAGAAAAAAGTTCAGGAAAGAATAGACTATGCCGATACCAAGCAAATGCAAAAGTTTGCTGATGAGTTCAAAGCAGTTGGCAAACAATACAAGAGCACCGGAGCAGACTCCTATGTTTTGAGTGGCCCTCTCTTTGTTTCGGAAGGAAATGTGCCTTACAAAATTGCCGATGCTACGGATAAAGATGTCGTATCATTACATACCGAAATGATGAATTATGTAAGGAATCTAACCCCTGCTAACTCTTACCAAGTTAGCATTAAATCTTTGTTCACTACCGGAGAAGTTACTCGCAAAGTTTCCGGACTGGCAGCCAGCGTTTATCAAGCACTCCAAAACTTTAAGAATCCTCCACCACCTCCAACAAAGCCAAAGCCTTCCACACAAGGTCAGTATTACAACAAAACGAAGCCAAGTGCTCCTACTGCCCCACCTCACCCTACTTGTTTTGGCAATGTTGGCTCTATTGAAATACTTACTATTAAAGTAACTAATAACCGCAACATGACCTCTAAGGCAGGGAACAATTTCAATCTCATGAAAGGTGAAGTCATTACTCAAGGCAATAAGAAAGCCACATGGTTTGAAAGCCCCGGAACTCCGGTGGCCAATGCTAAGGTAGGTCAAATCATTAGTGTGGAAGCAAGCATCAAAGGACACTCACAATACAAAGGAGTTTGGTCCACCACACTATCGGGCGTAACTCTTGTTCCACAAGGCACTACCAGTTCCGTAACATATCTTGGAAGTCCAGGCACTATCATTAGTGAAAGAGTAAAAGTTATGAGCAGTAAGCCAGCCACTTATGGAGGGAAAGAGGTTCGTATGGAAACTCCAAGTGGAAAAAGATTGATTGCTTATGATTCTCATTCGCAACTGCAACTGGCCAATCCCGGAGAAGTTTGGGAAATTACTGCCAAGGTCAAGAAACATAGTCGTGGCATGACTCAAATATACTACATCAGTTCGGCCACGAAGGTTTAAGTAGGTTATCACCTCAATTAGAGGATATGGCGAAAGCCACGATAGACAACGGGAACATCGTTTTCAGCGTCTATGACACAACAATAAACGAAACTGCTGTGGAAGTCAGTAGTGTTTGGGTCAGCGACATATTCCCACTTGGGTAATACGCTTCTGCATCCCTGATATAAATAAACTCCCGCTATTAAAGGACGGAAAATAATTCGGTTAGCATCAAGGAAGAAGAATAACGAAAAGGCTACGAACCGTAAGTTATCACTCTTGACCTCCGCCGGAATCCCATTCACTATATTCTTCGGTGCCTTTAAGTAGCGAAACGGAGAATGTTCTCCTATGCACAAACTCAAAGCCGAGGCCCTTGCTCGTAGTCAATGCGAAAAAGGTGTAGCCGTTTATTTGGCTCAACAGCATGGTAAGCACCGAAATAAGTCAGTAGCATACGGACTTCTTGGTGGATTAGCCGGAAGTGTAATTCTCATGGTTTGGGGTCAAATCCCCAAAGGCCCTATGGCATTTATTCCCTTAGTGGTTGGACTTGTCGGTGGTATGGCTACTGGCCTTGCTACTCAAGATAATAATGATGCCGCACGAGAAATGACATTTCAAGATGTTTGTTCCCAATACGATGAGGAAGATGAGTTAGCGGAAGATGATGTGGAAGAAGATGATGAAGACGGCGGTAGTGAGTGAGTCTTTAAGTAGCGAAAAGGAGCAAGGATAGAGTATGAAGATGACGCATCAAGTAGGAATGGCATTCGTAATCGGATTCGCCGGATATTTCGTGGCAACTAAAGTAAAAGATACTATGGGAGCCGAAGGAGTGGCGACAACCGACCCTTTCCAACAAGAAATGTTTGACAGCCTACCTCCTATGCCTTTGGCTAATGAAGTCATAGACAATATGATGCTCCGTGAAGATACGAACGAAGCGTTACTTGCTCAAAATGCTCCAATGGTTGCACCACCGGAGTTAAACATGGTGAATCTTCTTGCAGCGATTAAGGGTGCAAATAACCTGCCATCACCTGCAACCGTAAAAGTTTGAGGTGAATAGAATGGATAAGTTTAGTAAAACATTTCTTATAGGCGCATCTGCGGCTATCCTTGTAGTCGGTTTTCGTATGTTTCATGATAATGAAATGACTGAAACAGTTACCAAAGAAGCATCCGGATGTGGATGTGGTGGCTATGAGAATCAAGAAGTTCAAAACGCTCAAGATGGCGGAGTAACTTTCAAATCAGAATATTCCTTAGAATACATCAATCCCGAACCAGTTTCCGGTGCCAACGATGTTCACGGTGCCGAAAACACCGGCTTCGTTAGTAGGGGACAAACTTCCACTTCACACGGCCGTGGCTTTGCTTCGGACACCGTAGCAACTAAACAAATGGCCAGCGTTATGGAAGGTGCCAGCCCCACATTAGCACCCGGACAACGCTATGTTCCTAATGCTACTATGAATGTGGGAACTGATTGTCGCATCGGCCATGCTTACAATGACCTTTGCCCTCAATGTAGCGGACCCGGAGGCAAGAGTGCCTCTATCCCAGTCCGTGTGCCTCCTCCATACAATCCAACAAGTTACCAAACTTTATCTGGATTAGTTCAAGACCGTCCAATTTCTCCAGACAGCCCACAAGGTAGCGGAACTGGTGGCGGCTATATGGGCGACATGATGAGTATGGCTGGTATGCCATACGATAATGCTAACGATTTCTTGCCGGAATATAGGTTCCCTTGGCCTTGGAGTCCGGCATATAACCCAGTTTCACCGGGCCGACAAGATGATTATAGAATGATTAGGACATACTAAGGGGAGAAGATATTATGGCACGAAGTAACTACCAAAACGCATACATCTCACGAGATACTAACGGACGCTTTGGGGCAGACTTCGGAGATGCAAGATTCTTCAGCGCATCCACCGCCGAAAAACCTTTGTTGGCTTTAGACGGTGGTATCACAATGGATGCTAAGGCTTTCCGTGACGACATACCTTCACTATCTCACACACCCGAAGAATTGGGAATGAAACTTGAAGGAACTCCTTTTGAGAAGTCAGCCACTCCACCACAAGCAGTTGGAACTCCGGATGAAATGAAAGCCGACCCTCCGGTTGGCGGTTACCCACTAACTCACGATGTCAGTTCCTATCCAATCAATGACCGAAGCCATTTCGCAGCAGATGGGGTCTTGAATACTATGAACCAAAAGATTATGAATGGTGTCAGTCAGTATTGGGGTGTGGGATTAGTCGTTGCATCCCTTGTGGGTGTTGGATTCTATTTAGGTCGTAAGAAGTAATAAAGCGAGCCTTAATATAGGAGAAAGCCCTAACTTAAGTTATGGCAGACACTATCAACCCTAAAGATTATTTTTTCAATCCTAACGATGTTATTTGGCAGTCCAGTAATTATTACAAAAGGGACACTAATGGCAACATAAGAGTATGGTGTGTGTGGGTATCTAAAGTTCCCGGAATGATGGACCCCGAAAATATAGTCGGAGGGGGTGATAGACTTTTCATTCAATCCGCACAAGGAGTTATTGGTGGGACTATCTCATTACATCAAGCGACTACGATTGCAGATGCACGAAGTAAAAGCACTTTGAAAGAGCAAGCCATATTTGATGCTACATCTAAAGTTAATGATAAAGTCAAGGGTGGATATTTGGATGATATGGAAAAAGCCCAAACTTATGTTAGAGTCCGCCCAATGGGTGCGAATCATTTCAAAGACCGAGGCCACAATATCACCTTCCCTGCCGCTATTCAAAGAAAATATGATGGAGTCCGAGTTTTAATTCGCAAAGATGGCAATAAAGTTACCCTTACTTCAAGAGGTGGCGAAACTTATAATGGATTTACCAAAATTGAAAATGCAGTTAAGCGAATGAATCTTCCTGATGGATTCGTTCTTGATGGGGAGTTATATGCACACGGAAAAGCCCTGCAATCCATAGGTGGAATTGCACGGAAAGGTATGAGTGACTCTTGGAATAAGATGACTGATAAACAGAAAGAAGCCGCATCGGAAAAGAAGAATGAATTGTATGTCCGAGTATATGACGGTATTAATACCAAAGATTTAGACGAAAACTTCTTTACCCGATACAATAAGGCTATGAAAATTATAAAGGGAAACCCCTATCTTAAAAAGGTGGAAACCTATATTGTCGCAGATTCGGATGATGGATGGGAAAGACAATCCCAGTTTATTGACGAAGGATATGAGGGAGCCATGATAAGAAATCTCAAATCACCTTACAAGTTTGGGCCTTCTAAATCTAATGATTTACTCAAATTGAAAAACTTTGAAGATAGTGAGTTCAAGATTGTCGGAGCGTGGGATGCCGGAGGCGGCCATTCCGGAGCCATTATGTGGGTTTGTGAAACTACGGATGATGACGGGAATAAAGTGGAGTTCAATGTAACTCCAATGGGAACGATTGATTCTCGCCGTGCTTTATACGAAAAATATAAAAAGGACCCAACTCAATTCATTGGCAAGGACATGACAGTTCGTTATATGGGCCTCAATCCCAAGACTAACATTCCTAATATCGCCAAGGGCGTGGCTATTCGGGACTACGAGTAAGCCATTAAATAGTCGGGACGAGTAATCATCTCTATGAGGGCTTGGAAAGTTAATGACCGTGTAAGTAGCATTGCTACAAGTTATCCAGTTCCTGGCCGCATCATTAGAATAGGTTTTGAGAACATTGAAGTTCGTTGGCCCGATGGGTCTTGGAGCCGTGAAAGACCTCAAGATTTAATTTATGGTGGGCGTGATGAAGACCCAGTTACACCTATGGGTTCTAACATACCAGTTGTAAATCCAACACCGAATCAAGGGTGGGGAAGGATTCTTCCCTCATTCAATGCAGAAAGTTTTGCTGCACAAGGAATGCCTAACTTTTCAAAACCTCTTAATCCGGAATCACGGACAAGAGAAAACTATGCTCAAAATAGTTTGACCGGAGTTATTACTCCTACTGTGGAAGTGCTACCTCAACCTTGGGGTAGTGGCAGTTTTACCTCACTACTGGTTCCTACCCGTAGCGGAACGGTCCGTCAAAACAAGGTTCCCAATTCTTTGGTTGAAAACTTCCCAACATACGAGCGTATGTATAGACAGTCCCGACAACCCGGAGCAGCCATTCCTATGATTGCGAAGGGGGTAGTCTTTTGAGTCAATATCAAGAAGCCCAACAAGCACTAATGGACCTGGGAATTAATTTAGTTAATGGAAGACCCATCCCACCACATTGGAAAACTTTGGATACTGAAGTTGTAGGACCTTATCAAGTTACATGGGCCGTGGCTCCGGAGTTTTATACTGGTTACGAAAAAGGAGAAGGCCAACAAGTAGTAGGAGGATTTGGTGCCGCTGGGATTAACAAGTTCGGAATTGAAATTGAAGTTCGCACAGCACAAAACTTTGGAACCGATAGGGTATTGGAGGACGCTCCGTTTGAAAGACAGGAGGCCCTGTATCAAGAAGTTCTCAAAACTTTGGAACGCTTGGCTTACCCACCAGACTCATACAAGTTGGTTGGAACTACTATTGTGGAAAGTCCCTTAGCACCTACGGGCCGAGATTGGAAAGTTGGAGATGTGGTGAATGTTAGCCGACCTACACAGGATGGTGGAGCACTCACATTAGGAATAGTTACCCGTATTTACCCTACTACGCTGGAAGTTACATGGCCACCGGATGAAATGCACCCTCGTGCATGGACTACTACGGAGGAGAAAAAACACATGATTCTTGTTCGTAACAATCCGGAATGGAGAAGTAAGGTTAATACTTGGTATGGTCGCAAAGAGTATGCTGCCGAAGGAAAACCTCCTTCTTGGACTCAATTAGTTAAGATGGATAAAGAATTACTACCTCGTCAATCACCTTTACCATACTCTAAGGACACGACTTACGAACGCAATCAACAATTGAAAGTCATTGAAGTAGCATTAGAGCCATTCAAGATACACGAAGGAAGTGAGTTAGTTAATTGGAATCCTACCGATTTAGCGGGGAGTAGGGCCATAGATGGTTACGCCCCATACACAGGAGTGTTTCCCCGAAGTCTTTAAGTATCGGGGGAGTGAATGTTTCAGTATGCAGATGCCTTCATGGATTCTTGGACTTACTGCTGGGCTACTTGTAGGCTATGCAGCAAAGAAGTCAGGACTTACAGAAAAGTTTGGTGCTGATATGGGAATCTCCGAGCAACCATATATGACTCGTAACATGACTCCCGCAGATTATGAAGAGGCTTATGTTGAATCTTCCGGTGCTACCGCAGATATTATTCCAGTCGTTATGTCGGATGAGTTTGTGGGAAGTTACATGGGTAAAGAATTACTTGACCTACAAATGACTACTAACTGTTTCAATGACGACCCTTGGGGTGGACCAATTACTGATGTGCAAGCATACTGGGAGAACCCGTATGCACCTAAAGATTGCCCTACCTGTGATGGAACCCCAATAGGCCCTAACCTTGACGGTTCAACAATGTGAGATGATTAAAATGGAAATGAGAGACTTCTTAGGAATTGGATTAGGAATTGGTGCAGTATTACTTATTTTTAATTCTGCCAAAAAAACAGGATTTAGTGCAGAAAGCCCCGGACAAGGAACTGGATTCAGTAATGTTGTTTCCGAAAGCGGGCAACACGCAGCCTCTCAAAATGCAAACTCTCATGTTGCTCAATATAAGACAACTGCCGCAGGTTATGATGTAGTCGGTTTAAGTCCAGACGCACCTGCTTCAACTTTGAAGCCTTGCTGCCGAGTCCCAGTTAATGCAATCAACCCATTAATTCCGCTAATACCGGACGCTCCATTCAAGACTGTTGAAACTTCCAATGGCGGTAATCGCTATGGAAGTCTAACTCGTAATTCAGATGATGATACGGTAATGGGAAGATTTGGCCAACTATCACTCCCACCGGGCCTGAATGACGGTTATACTGATGGGTCAAGAACTATGACACTTGCTGAATGGCGACAAAACCATGACCTTCAAGGAGTATCGGACACATCATACATAGCACGGTCTATGAGTGGTGGCGGAAACACAATGTTACGCCGAGTTTGATATGGAGTGAAAGGTAATGACAGACGCAGTTTGGATAGTAACTGATAACTATTTTAGTATGGACCCCGATGCGGGCAGAAATACACAACGACCTGGACCAATTTATAATGCTCCTTGGATGATTCCAGCATGGCAATATGCTAAACTTTCCATAGATGATAAAAAGAAGTTCCTCAAGTTACAATGGCTATTCATTGACGGTGAGAAAGATTCAACCGGCCGTGAAGTTTATCTAATTGATATTGAAGGTGATGTGTGCGAGATTTACTCTTATGAAGGTTCGGATGATATTGTGACCGAGTTTGAAGTGGGTCGGGGAAATAAATACTTGAATTATTATGGAGTTGATGCAGATTTCACCACATGGAAGGAAATGAAAGACAATGTTGAGATTCAAAGGAATGCTGGTGAAAAGCCAAATGGAACTTTTGATATTGAAAAGTTTGTAACTGATGAAAAAGAACTGAAGGAACTTTGGGCCGCTCTCAAAAAGTCAGAACGAGAAATGAGTGAACCTAAGAATGCAGAAACAAACTTTTCTGCCGAAGGTGTGGAATACAAGTTTGCACTTATCGCTAAATATCCCGATGCGGATGTAAGCGAGGCTACATGGGAAAAGATTCCTGAAGGACTGGACGCTATTGAAAAAACTCATGTTACTCTTGTAGGTGGCCAAGCCCTCAAAAGATTCAAACAAGAATTAAAAGAAGGCACTAAATCAATTATCGCTGGAATGCCTGAACCTCCTAAGCCCGAATTGGGACGCACAGGTGTAGCATATCGTGAAGGGAATGATGGTGAAGTTCGTGAAACATATTTTATGGAAATTGGCAATCAAGAAGATTATCAAGATTACGCCGACAAACTTTGTGCCGCACTTGGTATAGCCAATCCGGAACCAGATAGATTCTTCCACATTAGTATTGCTAACAATCATGGTGGAAATCCTTTCAAGAGTGTTGGAGATATTTCCGAATCCGACCTACACGGCTTTGCCGCAGAAGATGTTCCGCTAGGATACTATGCAACACTCGCCGCAGATGGAGAAACCATTGTGGTTGAACCTGATGCTTGGTTGGCTGAAACTTTTGGATTAGCCGCTCCCGCCGATGCCTATGCCTTTGCCTTTGGAGAAGGATATAGAGATGGGAGAGAAAACAAACCTTATCAACCAATTTTGAAGACAAAAGATAGAGATTTATTTCGTGATTCTTTCAAAATTAAGCCCGATGCTCGCCGAACTGTCTAAAGGTAAGTTCCAAATGATTAAATAGGAGAAGCCTCCTACCATCATATATGACACAGGTAACTGCAATCAATACTCGTCAAGTAAAGAAAATTGACGGCCAAACTATCTTTAATATCGTTCAAAAGATGACAGGAGAGCCAGCCGCAGAAATTGTGAGAGTGATACCTCCAAAGATGGTTCCTATGATTGGGAAAAATGACCCACAACAAAAAAGATATTATTACAACAATAATAACCAACAGACACTTCGTAGTAGTTGGGATAGCGACCAACAAGTTTCATGGGGTAATGCACTCAAGCAGTTGAAGGAGTGGAAAGACAAAACAGGTGATTATACTAGCCTCCTTGCTGTGGCCGGTAATAAGAAATCCCAACCTTTACCGAAGATATTTAATGATTGGGTCAAAAATAATAAACCCATACCTTGGACTCAAAGGGAAAAAGACACAGCAGCCCACGAAATTATGGTAAATCTTCTTGCTTCCAAGGCCGGTTATAATCAAAGAAACACCGAAAGAAGAAGGTTGGAAGGCTTGTCTAACAACAAGTTAGAAAAGGAACTCTATGATGTATCAAAGAATCCATTTGATAATTATAATCTTCCTTGGGGTTGGAGAGGTCAAAATACCGCCCAACAACGCAAACAAAAATTGGAAGAGGATGTAGCCACACGGGAAGCCACAGCGGTTCAAAAAAACTTACTAAAGGCTTGGAAAACTTCACCCGAAGCCATGAGTAAAGAGATGCTCATGTATGTTGGAGGTGATTCACCCCAATACATGATGAGTTGGATTATTGCCAATACCTATCAACAAGCCAACCCCTTAGTGAAGAACATAGCCTCCAAAGAAGGCTCTCATCAATGGAAAGTATGGCGACTAAACGAAAGATATTATCCCGCTATGAGTAGCACCGATACCTTACCAAAGACTACTATGAATTGGCCTCGTTATTCATCGGACCCTAAGATTCTGCAAACATTTACTTTACCGGAAATCATGAAAAGCCTCAAAAGCACATTCAGCAGTAAGCAAGATGTGATGGCCAATCAACAACAACAAGCCTTTGATGAGTGGAAGGATAAAGCAGAAAAGAATAAGGTATCTATGTTCCAAGGTAATTGGGAGTGGGTCGTGAACAAGATAATAGATAAGGGAATAGATAATTACAATAAAAATAGCATGAGTAATTCTTACAATTATTATCCCGATTATAACAATAAAAGTTATGATACCCGCAAAACGGTTCAAGTGGACCCTAAAGACCAAATCTTATTGACTTGGCCCTACATTGAAAAGGCAGTAGGGGCTAAGAACTTGAAAAGCATAATTAATCAAAATGAGGCAGATGCCAAACAAAAATATGATAACATCACTAAGAATGCCAAAGCAACTTATGATGAAAAAATGGCAAGTGTTCAAGCCGCAAGAACCGCCATCAAGAATAAAGGCAAGGCTCCTACGAAATAAGGGGAGAAGTTAGGGTCTTGAACCCATGATAGGTTCAACCTCTCAAAGACTCATCATTAAATAGTCGGCGAGTGCAAGTTTAGACTATGAGTGATGCTGATACTGGCCTGTCGCCCGAATTGAAGGCACTTATGTCGGAAGTCGGTGATGAACCGGAAGAAGAACCTGTTATTGAAGAACCTACTATGTCGGAAGATAATGTGGAAACTTTGCCAAACGCAGGTGAACACGGAAACTTAGACGCACCACACCTACTAGAACCAAGTGGAATTAACCCTATGGAAGAGGGTGGTCCAATGAGTGAACCGGAGCCAGCACCTTATATGGAAAGTCCTAACGACTATAACTTTGAAGTTTCAATGGCCGAAGACCGTGTGGATATTGCAGCCATGCCCTTAGCCGACTATCAATCATGGTTATTCCCACCAAAAGGTGAGGACGGACATGAAGAAGGAACCAATACTTTGGAGATGATTTGGGCTACTCTTAAGGCAGCCGGATTTGATGAAGATATTTCTAAAGTCAAGATTGCTGCTACTTTGTGGAGTCGCCGACACTATGAAGGAGAAACACCTTCCGCTGCACGACATATCGTTCAACGAGTGCCAGCCTCTAAAATTGTAAATTATCTTCCACCCTCAATGGAGGTCAAGGCTCTTGAATCTTTATCTCCTGTTCCTATACAAATGGTAAAAGAAGCCGAGCAGAAAACTAACTGGATGCCAATTGCGGTTGCATCCGGAGTGGCTCTCCTATTACCAATTATAGCAAATATGAAAAGAAGTGATTAAGATGAACCGAAATAAATTAATTGGCATAGCAGTAATAGGTGGTGGATTAGTATGGTATATGAACAGCCAAAGTTCAACACTACCAGCAGTCACGACAACTACAAGCACAATAGCGAATACAGATGGAAGCACTACTACCACTAATGACGATGGAAGCACTACCACTAATACTGATGGAAGCACCACGACAACTGATGCAGATGGCACCGTAATTGAAACTACTGAAACTCCTGAAATTGATACTACCGAAGGTTCTGATGACGCAAATACGACTGCTGATTGTTCCAAATATAGAGCATCACAGCATGAAAAGGAAAAAGTTTGGATGAGCAGCGCAAAAGTAAACAACTGGACTACAACTGGTCGCCGACCTAAAGGAATTAAGATGGACGATTTCACAACCAGCCAAGAGCAATACTTCATTAATCAAGAAGTTGATTGGAGTTTGAAACTATCCGTCAAGAACACAAGTAAGGACCAATGTGGAGAAAAGAAATACTCCGGAATTGATAAGAAATGTTGGCTCCCACCTGGAAAAGATGGTGGAGCCTATGGTAACGACTGTTGCTTAAAGTGGACGGTAACTTGGACTAATCCTCAAGGTGAAACTTATGTGGATGATAGCGGGACTATTACCCGCCCCGACATTAAGCCCAAAGATGGAGGCCCTGTTTGGTCCACCCTTAATGGAAAGTTCCGAATCCCTAATGTTGAATCATCCGAAGGAACATGGGATGTAGCGATTAAGTATTGGTGGAATGACGATAACTTCACACCTATGCCGTCTGTATCATGGGAAGGCCAAGTATATTCAGTAGTTCCTGAAAGTTGCGGAGCATTGGCGGAACAAGCAGCGGAAACATACAAGTCCGAGTTCACCCGTCCTGTATTCAGGCCACGAATCAGCCGACAATCATTTATGCAGTTTTGAAGGAGTCTTTAAGTAGCGAGAAGGAGTAGTGAATAACATGAACTTGGATATAGCGATTCAAAACACCCTCAAGCGTGGTCCTATGGAAAATGCTATGCACGGTGTAATGGATAATCACGGTGGTCGTTATCAACTAACTTCTTATTCTTCAACTGCCAAAGGTGCAGAAGCAATCTTAGGAACAAAGTTAGGGACGATGACTAACAACCCACTATCTCGTGCAACTTCAACTCGTAAAGTTAGCCAAGCAGAATCAATGGGACCTCTTTCTCAAAACATTGGTGCAGGTTATGAATTAGAGTTTAACCCTGCGGGAGAAGTTTGGACCCTTTACCGTGTGGAAGAAGTGCCTAAAACAATGGGACAAAAGTTTATGGGATTCTTTGGAGGAGATTCCGGAGATACCGAAACTGTCAAAACAGTCAATATCCAAAGACAAGGGACTTATTCACTTAACCGATTCTTAGGAGTTATTGAAAACAGAAATGACTTTAGTGCTGGATTCAAAAGACAAATCAGCAATCTTGTTATTCAACACGCCAATAGTGCTACATCCAATCCAGATTTCACTACACCTCAAACTGCTAATCAAGCAGCAGGTCAAATGGTTACCTCACCCGAAGTTTCATACGCTGAAAGTGTAATGACACCTTTTGGAGCAGAACTTACTTTGACTCCTTCATTGGCCAAGACTGCAAATGGGTCGCAACCGATGTCCGCTCAATCTTTTAACTCAACTAATGTTACTATACACGCACGAGGCGTTCGCCAACAAGTAGGAGGCTTTGGAGGCCCCGCACACATTCCCGCACCATTGACTCGTTCCCAAATGGGAACCGTTAGAGATGCGTTGGGTAATAAGCCCAACTCACACATAACACAAGGAGTCCGAGTTCCACGCTCGGCTTCGCTTTATAGCAACGGTAGGAGTCTTTAAGTAGCGGCGAAGGAGTAAAGGATAATATGACAGACCTTGTAAGCAAGACGACAGACGGTATCACCGACCTTGTTGAGTCCGGCGTTGATACACTACAAAGCAAGAGCCTATATTACGGTGTTGCTGGTGTCGCTGCGGCTGCAATCGCAGGTGGTATCTTCACAATGATGCCCTTTGACCGAATTGGTGCTGCTGGAAATATCCTACGCACCGGAACCCTCCTTGTAGGTGGAGCAGCCATAGTAGGCTGGGCCGCAACTAAGGATGCAAGCACACGAGCCTTTGGAACTACTTTTGGTTCCTTAACTACTGGTGTTGGACTTGCTCACCTTTTGGGTTACTTTAATGTTCCCGGATTTAAGCAACTTGGCGGATGGCTAAGAACAGGAAGTTCATCATTTGGTAGTGAGTTTGTCTTACAACCTGATGGAAATGGCCGAGTTCTCGGTCAAGTCGGTGCAACATACGATACTCGCCCTATGGCAGAAACCGGAGAATTAATTGAAGACGACCAATCCTTCGTATATGCAACTCAAGAGATGGCAGACAGATACGCACCACAAGAGCGTGTTCCACTTGATTCAGTAGTTGAAGGTTCCACAATGGCTGGAACTATCACTCAAAACTTTGGAGCAGAAAGCATGAGCACAGGATTCCAAGCACCAAGCGACTTGGGACTTAACGATTTCACGGCTGCTACTGATGCACTCGCAATGGGAACAATGGATAAAAGGTCCAACCCCTTTGTTGCATCAATCACACCAGTCACACCTTCTTACCAACCACCAGTTTGGTTTGCAGAAGATGTCCCAACAATTAGTGCGGACGCTCCTGTAACCAAGAAAGAATATGTTGGTGGCCAAGAAGATATTTGGGGAGCATACATTAGACCAGGAAGCACAGGCTTCGCCGAGTCCGAAAACCCATTCGTTCTTTCAGCGTCATACCCTTCCGCTGGCGGCTCCGGTAAAGGAGTTGCTTTTGACTTCGGTGCAGAAGGAGGTTTCTGAAATGGATATGGTAAGTAAAGTTCAAGGACTTTTGATTAACGATTGGACCGTTGGTGGTGCTCTCGTTCTTGTCGGTGCTGTTCACTTTGTAGGTGGCGGACTTTCCGATATGATGGAAAAGACTTTGTTCGGTCAATCATGGCTAACAGTTGGTCGTGTCCTCTCTCTAATTCCACTATCCATTGGTGTTGCTGTTCTTTCCAAGAAACTTATTGGTAAAGAAATAGACCCACTTGGAGTAACCGAGGAAGTTTGAATAAGGAGTTGAATAATATGGTAAAAGTAATAGAAGAAGTTAAGGATGTAATCGTAAGTCGCCGAGTTGTAGGTGCAGGTCTAACAATAGTTGGTCTTGCAGTTGCCGTTGGTGCTACAATGGATTCATTCACAAAACCCCTACCGTATGTTGGATTCAGCATAATGCAATTCGCAGGTGCGCTAACCCTATTAATGGGAGTCGCTATCTTGGCTGGTCGCCGATTTGACCCGCTCGGGATTCGTAAGGCGGCTTCTGCTTAAAATATAAAATGGTGATTAAGAATGTTTGATAAACTTTGTAATTGGATGAACGCACAAGGAACGCTCGTTGCAGTAGCAACTGTTGTAGGTGGACTACACTTAATGTTGTCTGCTAACCAACCAGTCCTCGGAATGCTTGACCTACCAGTTCTAACCTTTATGGGTAAGGACATTGGTGTTCAATGGGTTCTAGGAACTTTCCTAACTGTGGCTGGCCTTTGTGCTATCCGCAAGTAAGTTCATTTAGAAGACTAACTTTTTGAAGGCCCCTGCGTAAGCCTTATCAAAATCGCACCCCTCGTGTGCGTGTAATATAAAGTAGGGCTTTCAAATCATAACGGTGTCTTTTCTAAACCGAACCCTTTAAGTAGTCAAAAAAAGATATGAATAAACAGTCGTGCAAGACACGACAGGATATGATATAAAATGAGTATGAGAAGCCAAGTATATGAGTGGGCCAACCTAGCGCCTACGGGTAAGACTTCCACACTTCGCCGAACCACATCCGACTTGCCAGTTGTGCTACCAGCCAACCGTGAGTTAGATTTGTTTATCGGTGGATATGGAAATAACATTACCAAGCCAGCCGAAACAACAGCGACACAGTTCGTTGTAATTGAAGATATTGCGTGTTCAGCACAAGCAAATGGAAATGTCCAGATTCGTATTAATACGACTGACTACTTCCAGAATCCTGATGTAACAAATATGTTAGGAATCCCTGGACTAGCAAGCCCCTACCCTCGTGGTAGTGCTTCAACTGCATCAGGAACTGACAATCTGCTAAAGTCCTTTGACCTATACCCCGATGTATATGTGTTACCGGGCCAAACATGGCAGATTCTTTACACCACTCGTGATGGTGTAGGTAGCGGAACTTCAACAGATGTTGTTGCAGCGTTCGTTAAATACACACTTTACGATGGTCCAGACGCTCTTATTGCTAACAAACTTTTGGAACTTGGTGTAACAATCAACCCAAACAATGTTGATTGGTATAAGAGAAGTCTTATTGAACAGCAACAGGCTGCTGCATCTGCGGCTGCTATGGCTGCTGCACAAGGAGGTGCACAGTAATGTCAATGCGAAGCCAAGTTTATGAATGGGACGCAACCAACTACTCAAGTGCAGCAGTTGATATTGCATCTTCAGTCGGTCAGCAAATCTCCATCTTCGTAGGTGGACTAGGTAACAACATCACAAAGCCAGCAGAAACTTCTGCTACCGAGTTCGTTGTTATTGAAGATATTGCAGTTACCCCAACAGCATTCGGTTCTTCCGGTCTTGCTGCTGAATACCGTGGTCTAACTACAACACTAGGTTCCGGATTGTCCGGTCCTCGTGCGTTCGTTCAAGTAAGAATCAACACAACTGATTATTTCCTTGACCCAGACAATGTGCCAAACGATGGTATCCCAGGTTCAGCAAGTCCTTACCCAAGGTCTGTGAACTTCCAACCTTCGTTCAACCTATACCCAGATGTTTATGTCCTACCAGGACAAGTTTGGGATGTATTGGTTACATGGTATAACAACGGCGGTCTGCCAACAACAGCAACTGCTTGTGTTAGCGGAAGTCTAAGATGCTTCACGAAATACACTCTATATGACGGGCCTGACGCTCTTATCGCTAACAAACTGTTAGAGATGGGAATAAGCATCAACCCTGGAAATGTGGATTGGTATAAGAGAAGCCTACTATCTGCACAGTAAGTGTAAGATAGAACCACCCGACTACTTGACCCCTTTGGGGGCCATGAAGGAACCACATAGCCGAAAGGCTGGCTCCCGATTGGCTCCCATTGGGAGCAACAGTTAAGTAGGAAGACGACTTAGTAATGGAGCATGAGTTCCGTTACATACGATGTCATAATTCCTATTTACAAAGTTAAACCTAAATGGATAACTGAATGTTTAGATAGCGTAATCGCTCAAAAGATTCAAGATTGGCGAGTCATCATTGTTGATGGCACACCCGCCGAAGATGAATTGGCCGATGGGATTACTAATGTCTGTCTGCACTATGTTAATTCGGACCCAAGATTCGTTTATTTGAAACAAGGTTCTGATATTGAAGGTGTAGGTGGAGCAAGAAATCAAGGTATCGCTCATGGTGATGCACCTTGGGTTGCCTTTTTAGACGCTGATGATTATTGGTATCCCGACCATCTTGCTTTTATTCAAGAAGTTTTGGATGCTAAGGACACTCCTACAAGAAGTGACGATGAGTTATCCGACCCTTTAATAATTTATACTGCCGCCGATACCCACATTCCAATGGAAAGTTTGAAAGGCGGTGAGATTACTTCGTGGGAAACCACTATTGGTTATTATCCCGAGGCGTGGAGAATCCACCCCACCCATACATATTTCAGATTAATGGGAATGCCACCCATTACTTCACAAGTTGTCGTTCGCCGAGATAGGTTAGAAGCCATTGGCGGATTTGATGACCGTTTGGCTATTGTGGAAGATACCGATTGCTGGATGAGAGTTATTATTCAGCATGGCGATTATATGGATAGCCTTACTCCTTTCTCTCCATTAGGTGTTGTCGTGCAATGTGATGCCGTAGGAGGCTATCATAGGCTCCATGAGGACAACACAACTAACGCTGGCCCACAGACGGCTGCTAAGTATGCCGAAGGCGGTATATGGGCTAAGTTTAAGGAGGCTGGTGACATTTGTATGGCCCGCCACCCAAGACCTTCCGAAGAGTTTATTATGGAACACTCTAATATGGAATTGAAAGAAGGGTATGCTGATTGGTTAGTTGCCGTCACAGGTGGTGTTAATCGCCCCCAAGTCCTTACTGGGCTAGATGATTTAGACTCCGACATTTCTAAGCCTTGGTTTGCACCCCATTAAATAGGTGTTTGCCAAGTTCAAGAGCATGAGCCAACCAATGCCACCCACCCTCGTAATGAACACTCCAATGGGAGATGTTAGCCTTGATACGGAACCCATGACAGATTTCCTTATGGGTCTTGAAACATTGAGGAATACACTCCCTCATATAGATAAGGCAGACGCAGATGCTAAGGCTTGGATTAATGGTGAATTAATTGAAACTAAAGTTCAAGAAGTTAGTGAAAAAGAGTTTGCCGTTACTATGGAATGCTTTTGGCGATACATTAGAGAAAACTATGAAGTTTGTGATGTAGTCAATTACGGACACGGTAATTCTTCTGTTAGTCCTATCTATCACGATTTCAATTTGAAAGGGACTGTGTATAAAATCCCACTCAAACTTATTGCACATCTTAAGCACAAAACCTCCGATGCTGCCGTAGCCATTCAATTCCTTCCATACGATGGACTGAACCTTGATTTACGCATAATGTTTGACCACAAATGTAAGGTTGGTAAGAATCTTTGGCAAAACTTTATGGCTTACTTTTATGATAATTGCCTCCTCAAAGGGGAGAAGTTTTATTCCAATTACAAGTTCATTACTGAATCTCCCGAAAATGGTTGGGATGATGTAGTTATCTCTAAGGAACACCGACAGACCTTGCAGCGGAATGTAGTGGACTTCTTGAACAACATGGATGTATTCAAAGGTCATTCCCTCAAACTATCAAGAGGAGTTTTGATTACCGGACCGCCGGGAACTGGGAAAACTTTGACCTGCAATGTTTTGATGAATGATGTTGATGTTACTACAATGGTAGTGACTCGTGAAAGTATTGAAGATGTCGGAGATATTGGAGATGCTTACAAACTGGCTCAAAAGTTAGCCCCAACCCTCCTAATCTTTGAGGACTTAGATACTCTCGGTGGAGTAAGTCGCTACGATGGCGACCATCCACTATTGGGTGAGTTCCTCAACGCCCTCTCCGGTGTGGAGTCTAACTCCGGTGTAGTTACCCTTGCTACGACTAACCACGCCGACAAACTTGATTGGGCTTTGACCGATAGACCCGGAAGATTTGACGCTCGTATGGAATTAGGTTATCCCGATGAGAAACTTCGTGGAAGAATCTTTGAGAAATACCTCAAGTCATTAAATGTAAATGGAATCATTGATATGAAATCTATTGTCCGTGATACCAAAGGATTGTCGGGAGCCTACATAGAAGAAATAGTTAGGAATGCGTTTGTGATGGCATTAGAAGATTCTCAATATGATGCAAAAAAAGCCAAAGTATCGCAAAAACATTTGGAGTCTGCAACCAAACTTATGTTGGCTCACCGTGACCGTGCCAAAAAAGACATGGCCAAGCGTGACCTAATCTTTGACGATGATGAAGATGGGGTGGCCTTATCACACGATGCTTCATTCGGATGAACCGCAAGGTTTATTAGGGAGGTTCTTCTCCCCTCAATTATGAGCAACTATAAGACAGTCTATATTATGCGTGGAGTTTCCGGAAGTGGGAAGTCCACCCTCGCACAGCAATTGGCGGGAGCCAATGGCATTATTCACTCCACCGATTCATACTTCTATGATAGCAACGGAAACTATCAATTTGACCCATCCTTACTTGGCGATAACCACCAAAAGAATTATACTGCCTTTTGTGATTCATTGGAAACGCATGATGTGGTAATTGTTGATAATACCAACACCCAAGAATGGGAATATGAAGGCTATGTAAGGAAAGCAGAAGCGTCCAATTATCAAGTTGTCTATGTGGTCTTGAAGCCTTCATTAAGGGATGCACAGGTCTATGCAGACCGAAATACGCATGGAGTTCCTCTTGATGCTATCCACAGACAGATTGCACGGTTTGAATGAAGTCATTAAGTAGTAGGCGGGTGCAATAAAGCACATGGCCACAAAGAAACAAAGTCGTCCAAAGGTCAAGGGAGTCGTTAATCCAAAGGGTATAACTCAAGTCTTTGGAACACCTATTGACTTCAAGGCACTTCCGGAAAAGATTAGTATTAATCGCCGACTTTCTAATGGTAAGTTTAAGTTAGAGGCTCACTATCCAGCCAAGCACTATAATGATAAGCAGAATTATATTGGCAAGCGTAAGGAAGGAAGTTATTGCCGTTTCTATGATAATAAATCTCCATTCTTTATTGCTCGGACTGTTTGGGATGCTGCATCTCAACCCGGAATGCACATGATGGTTAAGAACCGTGGAGAAACTCATCGTTTTATCGTTACTCCTAAAGTTGATGACCCTACCAAGGCCAGCGTTATTGGCTCTTACCTCGTTCACCGAGATAACGGGGACCCCGTTCTTTGTAGTGGAGTCATTGGAGAGTTAGAGGCAGTAGGTGATGACGGCGATTTCAAAGTTATACCCTATAAGAATCATGGTATTCGTTGCCCTAAGTTTGACTCCGACAAGAATGAATTAGCAGGTCATATTCCCCAAACTTTTGAATACAAAAAGTCCACTAAGCCAAGAGGTCCTCGTAAGACTGCTGCTGACTATTGTAAGCCCAAACATTCTTTCAAACATCCAACTGATATTAAAAAGGCTGAAATGGTAGCCGCTATGGATGATGAATTACAGGATGAAATCTCTTGTCTTGAATGTGCTTGGGATGGAACTTATGAAGATTTGATTTTCATTGACGCAGACGGAACTGGTGGCGGCGGATATGATTTCGTTTTGGCTTGCCCTATTTGTGATAGTGATGAATGGTTAGACGATATGATGGAAGCAGAAGGCTATGATGAACCTTGTTTCTCTTGTGATGGAATGGGTGCCGAAGGTGGTGAAGATTGTTCCTACTGTGCCGGTAGCGGTTTAATGTCCGATACCTTGCGAGCGGAAATGGCTCTTTACGATTCCGAATACTTTGACGCTGATTGTGGCTGTTTCAAGAAGAAGAGTGCAGAAGATGAAGATAAGTTTGAGGCTCCCTATGCAGGTGCGGGTTCTTTAATGGGAATCAAGGGCGATTCAGCCCTAAGCAGTTTCACTACATCGGAACTTACTGAAAGTTCCGCCATTCATGGGGATTTTGACCAAGCCTCTCTTAATTATTCCGGACACCAAAACCTTGAGGTTCGTGCAGAAGCCGAGATAAAAATATACTCTTTCAAAGAATTATCCGAAGAAGCACAAACAAAAGCAGTAGCAGACTACATTGAAGGATGGGAAGAAACCCATGAGATGGGAGATATGGAGTATTTAGATGCCCTTTCCGTCTTGAAATATGATTACCCTATGGATGGCTTAGACCATTATAAAAAAGATGGAACATTTGTGACTCCCGAAGAAGCCTATGGTGCCGAACACCAAACTTTGTCTTTCATGGATTGGGCTAAACAAGAACAAGCCAGCCACATGAAAAAGTATGGTGCTGAAGGTAAAAAGAATTGTGGGTGTGGAAAAGACCCGTGTATTACTTATGGTGCTGAAGGAAGTGGAGAAATTACCAAGAGAGTTGTTAAAGATTACCATTGGGAAACTGAACCTCATCCACATGAGCATGACGACTTGATTTATAATGGTTATGTAAATGAAGAAATGAAAGGAGTTATGGAAGAGGCTCTTAAGGATGGCGATAATGATTCATGGGTAAGCCATACACACTATACTACTGATGAAGATGGAAAAGATGTTGAGGTTGAAGTTAGTGGTATTTTCCTTGCCGAAGATAAAGTTCCTCGCTGGGCCAAGCCACTTGGTTTGATAGGTGGATTAGCGATTGGATATATTTCCGCTCAAATGATTGATAATAAAAGGAGTGATATAAATGACTAAAATAGTAATAGAACAACCTGTAAAAACTGGATTTAAGTTGGCCGGTGGTGCCTTCTTGTTTTCCGTTTCTCTTGTAGTTGCGGCTGCTGCCTTATCTGGGCTTGCGGGCGTGGTTTTAAGTAGTCGCACAGGTAACTAAAAGATATGAAGATTGCACTTAGTTCCGTTGTTGTCGGCGTAGTAGTCGGCGTTGCTGCTTGGAAACTTGGTTGGTTAGATTCATTGATGGCTTCTAAGTCTGCCGAGTATCGTGCTGACTTTATAGCGACTGATGCCCCGCCGACTTCTGCCATAAAAAGAAATGAAGGGTCCGTATCACAAGTGATGACGGATGTTCAATTGTTGGGAGGACAAGCAGTAGGTCAAAACATGACTAACTATGGAGTTAGTGATGCTACGGGTATGAACGGTAATGTGAACAATCCAGCAATGGCAGCGTATGTAAATCGTGCAACTGTCGTATCCTTTGGCCAAAACTTTAACGGAAGAACAGTTGGGCTTAATTGAGATACGGAGTGAAAGATAAATGTTAGTTGATTTTACAGAACTACGGAATAGAGTTCTCGCAGGTGAAGAAGATGCAGAAGCCGAGGCTTTGCCTTCACCATTGACTGCTGAAACCACAGGTAATAACATTACACTTGCAGCCTTATTAGTTGGCGGTGGTGTCTTAGCAGTCCGTATGTTAGACCGTATCAAATACGAAGGCAAAATCTTTCAACCCGATGAATCGGGAACGGATTATGGAAAGTTTGTAAGCGTTGCTTTTGGTTGGATTCCACTATCTTTTGGACTTGGCCGTGTATCTCGTGGTGTTAAGGCCCAAGATGAAATCGGTAAATATGAAACTCTCGTTTCCGAAGCCGAAAACTTTGTTCAAGAAATGGAAGAAGAAATGGAAGTCAAGGAAGCAGAAGCAGCGGAAGCACAGCAACAGGCGGCTGCTAAACCAAGACAACAGTTTGATTTACTCGGAGATACTTCCGATTGGAAACTTCATACTGCAACTCCCGGACCCGTTGATTTCGGAGGATTCGGTTCCACTTCAAATGCTTACGGGGCTGCAATAGGGCAACAACCCGTCTTTTATCGCCGAAATAATAAGACCCCATCCTCACCATTCTAATAAGGTAGGTTGGCAACCATTAAGTAGTGGAAGGTCCAAATAGAAGTCATGGCAACACACAATATGTATTGCGTTGGACTTAAGAGAAAGGTTGATGCAACCGTTGATGGAGTAACCCACATGGTTACCAGCAAAGGTAGCAAATATCAAATCAAGGGTCACTACATGGATGGTGGCAAGAGATACAATTGCACATCTATGTGCAGTAAAGCCGTTCACGATTCTATGAAGTCTGCCGGAGTAGCCGCAGTAACCAAAAATAACACCATCGTTCTTGATGCAGAACCAAAACTTGGTTCCGGAAAAAGATTTGACGAACTTTCGGAAGACATTGCCGAAGAATACGAGAAAAAGGGTAAGTCACCAGAAGAAGCAGAAAAGATTGGTGACGCTACTGCCGCAGTTATCGGTATGAAGAAATACGGTAAGAAAAAGATGGCCAAACTCGCTAAGATGGGTGCTGAAGGTGATGGAGTTGAAACTCCAACCGAAGTAACCGACATTGAAGAACAAGCAGATGTTGAACAACCCGAAGTTGATAACGCTTACACCGAGGAAAGCGGTGAAACAATCGCTCCCTCCGTTGTTGAGGAATCATCAGTTAGTGCAACCGCTGACTCTCCACAAGGCTCCGAGCCTATGGCCTATGACCCAACTGCTGAAACTCCAATGGATGACGGCGGACCAGCAGCCTCTTTTTCCGCAGAAGCATTTGGTGGCGACCTCGCCTCCTTAGAAGACTTTGACGGTGTTGAAAGTGTAGTCGTTGAGGCTCCACTCGGACACGGCGTTACTCAATACTACGCCGAAGAAGGCGAGCCAGTTGTGGCTGACCCTTCAACTTTCCCAGCAGGTTCCGGTCATGTTATCGGTAGTCAAACTGCTGACGCTAACTATACCCCACTTCACGCCGAAGATGCAACCGCACCGGATTATGACCCCCTAAGCGAAACACCGGGACCTCATTTGGATGAATCCGCACCATCGGAACACTTTGAGGCAATGGCTGTTTATCAATCCGGACCCGGAGATGTGAACAAGGGCATGGCCGCACTTATCAACGGAACACCTTATACTCTTGCTCGTGGTAACTTTATTGCTTACGGCCCTAAATACTACACTATGAAAGAAGGAGTTTCCACTAACAAATATCATTTATTCACAGTTCTAAAGTTAGACAACGGTATGTTTTTGCCCGCTAACGCTTATGGAAGAATCGGCTACGGTGCTCGCACTTGGTATGGCCCTGCTATGAGTTCCGAATCCGGAGCAATTAGAGAAATTGAGAAGAAAATTTCCAAGAAAACACGCAAGGGCTATGACCTTGAGTTCGGAGCAGAAGAAAGTTCAGCCCCTATGGAATCACACCCATTAGATTATGACCCACTAACTGCTTCTCCATCCGGTGAAGGTGGACCTGATGCAAACTTTGGCTGGTCCGAAGCAGATGCAGACGCAGGTGCTTTTTCAGCGGAGTTCATTAGTAACGCTGAAGATTTGTATTGTGCAGAATGTTTTGAAGCACATTGCAGCGGACATGAAGAATATGAAGCCGAAGACGGCCCATCCCCATTAGATTACGACCCACTAACTGAAGCCCCATCCGGCGAAGGCGGTCCACCTGCTGGACCTTCCGACTCTTTTGAGGCAGATGATAGCGGTATTAGTATGGCAGCCGGTGTAGGATTAGTAGTAGGATTGATTGCAGCATACAAGTATAGCGACAAGATTTCCGACCTTTTCCGCCAACTCGGTGACGAGTGAGCAGGGATGCAAATGGTTAGTAGTCAAACTAAAGATACCTTAACTGGTGTCCTATTTGTGATTGCGGCCGCTAGTATATTTTCATCTATTCAAGAGTTTGAAGATGCTTACATCTTTCCGGACCGTCAATTCATGAACATTATTTTCCCATTCATTATGGGAATGGGTATTTTATACTGGAAGCATAAAGATATAGGCGACATTATATCGCCTTCTGCTGGCCATTCTATGTAAGATACACGCATAGCCATTAAGTAGTCGCATTGACAAAAGTTAGGTATGGCAACACCACCCGGTTACAACATTACTTGCGACCCCGGAGATTTATACAATCGCAGATGTTATGTAAATACTGCATCCGGAGCAAAACAAGAGATTATTGGCTATACTTCAGACGGCCAACCTATTTCCAAAGCCCAATCATCCGCTTCATGGATAGCATGGGTGCCAACGCTAACTACACTTAACCAAGATGGCCAAGCCTACCAACCTTATGGTGAAGCAGGTCTTCCCTATGTGGCTCCCGGTGCAGCAGGTTCCGGAACTCAAGATGTTTCCGGTTCAGCCTTCGTTAATGGAGGTCCAAGTTCGTCATCTTCATCATCTTCTCAAACCGAGGGGAGAAGTCAGGGTCTTGAATCTATGCAATATGCTAAGGTTCTTGGCACCGTAGTCGCTACTGTGGGCGTTTCCGCTATCGCTGGCGCATATATCATGAAAAGGTTTGGTTGATTATATGGGAACAAATTGGTTAGGTTACGATACTATTGCTCCAATTAGTGGAACAGATAACTTTGCTCCGAATCAAATCTTACCCTCAAGTGGAGCAGACCCTCAAGATTGGTATTATTTATTCTATTCAATGCCGGGTTCAACCGCTCGCCGAATTGGTGAAGAAAGAGTTTGTAATCCACTATGGAATGTTTATGGGTGCCGTGAAGCACAAGAGCCGGACCAAGTTACCGCTGTTGTGCCTAAAAATGAATTACCACCCCAATATCAAGCCGAAGGAGAAACCGAGGATGGTGAAGCCCGTATTATGGCACAGGCTACTGCGGTTCAATCAGGCTATGGAAGCCTTACTAGTATCGCCGCACCGGTGGGTATTGTGGCGTGTGTTGTCGGATTAGGAGTCTTCGGTTACGAAAAGTTAGTAAAGCGAGGATGATACCGTGACTAAGAAAACTACACACACCAAAGATGAGCAGAAAACCATCAAGCAAAAGTTTGCTGCTGATAATACCGCTCAAGAAGAAGCAGCCCGTGATGCTTGGGTTGGAGTTCTAATTCCAGCCGTTGGTTCTGCGGCATTTTTTGGTTCTATGATGGTTAATGTAATGAGGACATACGCTCGTCATGGCTGGCCAACGGACGCATTTTCCACTACTGATAGGATATTGATGGGTATTCCCGTAGTTATTGTAGGTATTGCTTTTTACGAAGGTTTGCTGAAAATGGAGAATGGTGGCGTTTGAAAATCAACTATAAACAAATAGTCGTTACTGGGATTGTTTTTGCAGTCTTTATGACTGAATCCATTATCCATTACTCAATGGCAGAAAGTAAGGCTACTCGCCAAACTTTTATGGATGCCTTCAAAACTTTGCCCGATGCTAAAGAGTTGGCTATCATGGCTGCTATCGTTCTTACGGCCAGTATCGTAAGTGGGTTTTTAGTTGAAGCCGCAGAAAAGCGAATGGGCGCAAAATCAGTCCTGTAAGTGAACTTTCAAGTAGTCGCACTTGCTATCCTTTAGAGTGAGCGGTAACGAAGTGGATAAAGAAATCCTTTGGAGCGATTATCTCGCTGCAAGGCGTGAGCAGTATTGGGCTTCAAGACGGCAAACTTTAGGTGCTGAATATGATTCTCAAAAACAACGCTGGGATTCTATTATTGAAAGAGAATGGTTGATATTTAGTGAAACTTTGAGGGCTGGTGACGATGTATCAATTGCCATCCGTCAGCAAATGGGGGATGACTTCTTTACCCGACAGTTAGAAGAAAATACTATTGACTATGACTTTGAGAAGTTTCAAGTAGGCAGACACACCATGACTTTGTATCATATTGAGGATTTCATCATGTTAGCCAATCAAGGGATATTCCGAGATACCATTTTTCTATTAGATAAAGGACGCAGATGGGAGAAGAAAGTGGGGCAAATGTTAAAAGAATATGGTTACAGAATCACCGGAAATCATGAGGTTGAAGGTGAAGAGTATTTAATTATAGGGGTAACAGTATGACGAAAGAAGATGAAATGTCCGCCTTAGTTATGGGTGAGTTTGTAACTGCTCGTCAAATGATTGGATTAGCCGTAGGTATTTGGGCCATCATTCAAATTATTGCCCTTACTCTAAGTCCTACGGAATGGCGTAATTGGCAACTGTTAGGATTCATAGCCTCCACTAACTTAGCAGCCGTAATTCTTGCTATCTTAGCCCAACGCTCCGCAGACGCTATTTCCAAAACATACAAGACCGTTTTCACACCCGATTTTTACCGAGCCGTCAAAACAATTAGTCTGATGCAAACTTATATTATCCAAGAAGCCGAAAAGAGAGGTAACTCCTTGGAAGAGGAAATGGAAGACATGGCCCCTAAACTTTATGGATTGTTTAGACAATATATTGAAGTGAAAGGACAAGAGATAGTCCCTCCCGAACCCAAGGTGGAAGCACCACCAGCGGAATACACCGAAGATGACTTATTCGGTAGTGTAAAACACGAATGAGCAACCAGGCGATTCCCTTAAATATCAAGAATGTTAATAATAGTGTTATGGCCCTTAAATGGAAGGTTGGACTCTTAGTTTTATTAATGAGTGCGACATGGCTTACGGCTACGGGTGTTGGCGACCTTGAGGCATTAAGCCCTTGGATTTTTCTATTAGATAGCCTATTTTTGCTTTTACTATTCGTGTGGCTTCGCCGCAGAAAGGCCACGAAAAGTGATAATATGTGGGAGTCTGCATTCCCCCTTGAATGAAGGGAATACTTTAAGTAGCAAGACGGAGAAGTAGTAGGCATAACAGGTGAACGAGAATGGCAAACCAAGACCCACAACCGGAGATTTATACTACCTCTCATACATTTGACGCAACCGCAGGTGCGATTGCAGCGAACACATCCAATGTAGTTTCTATCTTCACTAATCAAGCAAACAACGAAGAAGTTAGACTTTATGCTGTGGCAGTCCAAATCCTTGATGACGCAACTGGCGCATCAGCGACAACTTTGATTGACTACAACTTGGCAATTGGTGTCGGACCAAACTATGTTCCTTCCAATTCATTTGATATTTCATGGTTACAAACTAACCTTGCTAATGGAGGACAAGTTCTTGCATTCTCATGCCCGATTCTTTGTCTTTTCCAACAACCACTTCAAATAACTGTAACTAACAATGCAGAAGTTACGGCTGGTCAAACACGAAAAGTTAAAATTACCTTAATTGGTGAGTTAGCAATTCAAAAAGTTGCTTGCCGTTAAAGCGTGAACCCTTAAGTAGCGGTATCACTAACTGTATAGTATGGGTATCCGCCGTCAAGCCTATGAGTGGCGCAATTTGATTACCGAGCAACAATATGATGCCGGTTTCACATCCACACAAGGCCACCCCGTTTTAACACCTCCAAACTTTGGAGCGTCAGCCGGTAACTTCAATAATCCAATCTTTTCTGTCCGATTACCTAAAGATGGAATGAGTATATTTACTGGGGGCCGTGGAAATAATCTTGATATTCCCGCATCCCTTCGTGCCGCACAATTTATAGTTATAGACAGTATCAGCGGATGGGACGGTCAATCAGCAAGAACTGGTGAATCACCTAATCAAGACGCATTTATTCAAATCCGAGTGAATGAAACTTATTACTTCCAAACTCCGGATGGTCGCCCTGGAAAAGGTTTGCCGAGTGCCGCAGTTCCCTTCCCAGACCATAACTTACAAGCAATTACAGACGCTCCCAAAGAATTACAACCAGTTCAACCAATCTATACTTTTGAAGCATTTAAGGATGGATTACCCACACCTGTTTATATCCTTCCCGGCCAAGTTTGGGACATCATTTATCGCAATCCAAAAGAAGACCAAGACAATACCATTTATAATGACGCACAAGTTTCTTATTGCTATGTAAAATACTTATTGTTAGACGGAGCAGATGCGGCTATTGCTATGAAATTACTTAAAAATGGATTTCCAATTACAGTAACCAACATCAATGGTTATCGCCGAATGTTGATACGCCACGAAGTTTTCCAAGAGAAGATGGCTAGTATGCCAACTGGACCCAGGAGAGTGGATTAATGATTGCTGAAGCAGGTAAGTCCCTTATCCCTAACTTTTTGAAATTACTTTGGAGGATGAGATAATGGCTATCACTAAACAGGTTTATGATTGGCAACTTTTTGTGGAATGGAACGACCAACAATCGGTGACTAATCCTACCGACCCTTTTGTGGATAATTTATTACCCGATGCAGGGGAAACATTCTCTATCTTTACAGGCGGTTATGGAACCAATGTAACTGAATCTAACATGGTGCGAGATGGAAGTTTCGTAGTTATTGACCGTTTTGGGAGCACCCCTGGAATTATGATGGAAGGTGGAAACAATGTGGCTTACGATATAAGCGGAACTGGCCTTCTTGGTTTGATTAAATGGATTCCTAATGGTTTCGTCAATATATGGGTTGATACTACGGGATATTATCAAGACCCGCAAAATGTATCTTCTATTGGAATATCCGGAAATGCAGCCCCATACCCCGAAACAGAAGGGATTAGACCTTCTCATTATATGCTCAATCCACCCATTTATATTGAACCTTTCGTTACATGGGATGTGCGATATACTATGATGAATGATATTAAGAATTACATGACTAATTTGGGTCAATTTGGTGGCGGTCCCGTGACCGTTAGAATTGCTCCTAAAGAGGGTTTTACTTCGGGCGGAGTTACTTTTGAAGGCCCCATATTAGGTCAAGTATTCGTTCAGTATTGGCTCTTTAGCGGAAGTGACGCTTTAATCGCCGAAGAACTTTTGAAACTTGGAATCCCTGTAAATGTGGATAATGCCGAGTGGTTTCGCCGTCAATTAGTGAAGCAGCAGGGTCTTGAAACTGAAACTTGGCAAAAATACCTTGCAGTTTCCAAAGCATATTTGGATATGGAGAAGGCACGGCAAGACTATATTGGGTGAGTAATGTTATCCTTTAAGTAGCGGGAAGGGTAAGTGAATACTATGAGCGGTAACGAGAACATTCGTGATTTGAAGCGTCCATATCGTAAGAAAGCCCTACAATCGGGCTATTCCCAAGCGGCAGACGGTGTGGATGCCTACCCACCACCGATTTCTTCGGTGAGCACTACTACTACACAACAAACTCAAGTTGTTAGGCCAGGAATTGACCCTGCCACATATAAAAGGGATGTTAGGCCCGCAGTTGAGTTCCTTGAGCGTTCAGTTGGCGTAAATTATGCCAATTATCCGTGGCATTTAGTTCCAAAGTATAATTCAGCGAATATAACTCTTCGCTCTAAGTATGATTTCTCCACCGGTGCGGCATATAATCTTGCTACCGGTCAATATCTTGATGCCGTAGTTTTGAATGTAGCAGATATTCAAGGCTCTAATTCATGGACCGACCTTGCCGGAACAGGTCAATTTTCCCCAACTCCTACTACATTTACTGGACGAGCACCACCTCCGGGTGTCCGAGCGACTACTGGAACTGCGTCTGCTCCACCTACTGCGTCTAACAATAATAAATACAACTCCGGCAACATTATTGGTAGTAATACCGTTACTTCAACTTCCACCTCGGCTGCTACGGGCAGAACGGTAAGTGCAGGTAATCGTGGAGATTACTACCATATCGCCTCTTTTGGCCATACAGAAGCACTTTCAAATGCTGGTATTTTCTATCAAATATGGGTTGATGGTAGCCTATATCAAGAATGGAATAACTTTCAATGGTCCGCCATTACACCCAAAGCCGACCAATGGCACTATGATATGCCTATCGTAGTTACCGAACAAATAGTTTTCCGTGTTATTAACGCAACAAATCCTGGTGTATCTATCACCACAGGGACAATTGAAGCCTGTTTTTGTGGTTGGACTGAACAAAGAGATTACACCCAAGACATAGGAAGGCAACAAACCGTGCAAACTGCTTGATACTTAAACCATTAAGTAGCAGAAAGAACAAAGGATTCCTATGTCTAAAGCACCTCCGGGTTCCCGTCTTAGTGGAACCAACGCAGGTAAGGACGGATTGCGAGTTGATGACGGCACCGTTGATGTTAGAGGCGTTACATGGATTACCGTTTCAGCCGGGACGCTTACTAATGATGGTAACGGTCATGTTACTATAACTACGGGCGGCGGTGGAGGCGGTTCAGCCCTCACAGTCCGTGAATCAGATGGTAACCCAAGTGTAGCCAATGTAAATCAAATATCTTTTGATGTAGCAAGTGGTTTCGTAGTTACGGATGATGGCGGAGGGGCCGTAACAATTAGTATTTCCAGTCATTGGTATAGTATTTTCGTTACTGGCCAAACAACGCTAACTCCTACGGGTCAAGAAAACATTGAGTTCGTGGCTGGTGCGGGCATTACGATTACGACTGATGCTACGGCAAGTCCAAAACAAATTACATGGGATGCTACCGGAGGAGCCGGACCCACAGGTGCAACAGGGGCAACCGGGGCAACCGGGGCCACAGGAGCCACAGGAGCCACCGGAAGTGCCGGTCCAAGCGGAGCAGCGGGTCCTTCGGGTGCCGCCGGAGCCTCCGGAATAGCCGGACCATCTGGAATAGCGGGTGCATCAGGACTACCCGGAGCATCTGGAATAGCAGGTCCAAGTGGACTTACAGGCCCCACAGGGCTTCCTGGAATTACGGGCGTTTCAGGATTGCCCGGAGCAAGTGGCTTACCCGGCCCTAGTGGTATAGCAGGTCCAAGTGGGCTTACAGGTCCGAGTGGCCTACCGGGTGCTAGCGGAATAGCGGGACCGTCAGGAACAGCAGGTCCGTCCGGATTAACAGGGCCAACAGGATTAACAGGCCCAACAGGATTGACCGGACCTTCCGGATTACCCGGACCAAGTGGACTTACTGGTCCAAGTGGATTAACGGGTGCTACTGGTATCGCAGGGCCGTCAGGAATCGCTGGCCCAAGTGGAATAGCAGGTCCAAGTGGGGCCACAGGTCTTGCTGGACCTTCCGGATTACCGGGGGCTAGTGGAATAAACGGAGCATCAGGTCTTGCGGGTCCAAGTGGAGCAGCAGGTCCTTCCGGACTCACAGGGCCGTCAGGATCAACAGGTCCTTCAGGTTCTCCTGGCCCATCAGGGGTCGCCGGACCCAGCGGAATAGCCGGACCCAGCGGTGTCGCCGGACCTTCCGGTATCGCAGGTCCTTCTGGAATCACAGGAGCCACCGGATTAACTGGACCCTCCGGACTTCCTGGCCCTTCAGGGGTCGCTGGACCTAGCGGATTAACAGGTCCCTCCGGATTACCCGGGCCATCT